>Ga0209536_100000243_pt1 | contig 86336 bp, 81 predicted proteins | sample DeeMarSeWOR28_12_FD_187461 | JGI IMG/M metagenome (GOLD analysis project Ga0209536, IMG submission 187461) | Marine sediment microbial communities from White Oak River estuary, North Carolina - WOR-2-8_12 (SPAdes) (version 2) | ecosystem: Environmental > Aquatic > Marine > Intertidal zone >... | reverse complement strand
TCGTATCCGTACTTTTTCAGATAATAAAGAAATTCAACGTATTCCAGATAATGTTTTGTCCCGCAAAAATAATCCCAATCCCATTTACCATCGTTGTCATTGATATGAATGTAGTATTTGTAAGAACTCTCTGCCAAAAGCACCAGTGCCTCGGCCGGGTTCTCGTTACCGTATATAGAATGCCCAAAGTCTAAGGTTACCCCCATGTCCGGGCACTGAATGTCGTTGAGCAGACAAAGGGTTTTGGCTGCTGAATCAACAAAACACCGTCCTCTGGTTTCGCTGGGCTTATATTCGATGAAGAGGGGAATTTCCGTTTTATACGTGCCGGCTTCACCGAATGTTTCCACCAGATACTTCCAGGTTTGGGCGTAATCGTATTGAAATGCGAATTCGTATCCATCTCCCAGTGGACAGCAAGTCACCTTATTCGCCCCTGCTGCCCCGGCAAAATCCTTGGCTTCTTTGATAAAACGAACGGCTTTGTTTCGAACCTCTTTGTCATGAGACGTCAACCCGCCGTTGCGAAATTCAGGCTCGGCTTTTACATTGACGTTGACCGCGGCGATGTTCAAATTGTGTTTAGTTAATATTTCTCTGGTCTGAACCGGATCATCGACTTCATACGGGTATACAATTTCCACACCGTCGTACCCTTCAATCTGGCTCATCAATTCAAATCTTTGATCCAGGTCGAGTGGCCGGTTGTATTCGTGAAAGCGGTCCTTGGTTTGAGATAAAAATCCCGTGATTATTGCCATCTTCAGCATTGTGATCCTCCTGGTTTCTATACTTCTACCGGTCGTACATACCGGTCTTGACTTCGCGTCAATAAAGCGGCGGCCGTTGTGCTAAACGTGTCGAATTTTTTCGGTTTTAGGCCGACGATGCGCCGAACTAGATGCTAGGACCCTTCCACGTCGTGTTCATCGAGAACGATGACGGGTGTTTTTCGTCGCAGTATTTTGGCCACCAATTTGTCCTTGAAATTTCTAAACACAGCCAATTGGCTTACCACCGTCCACACGATGACCAGTAGGAGAATCAACGCTACCGGACGCGTAAAAATCGGTATAAAGCTTCCCTGGGAAACCATGAGAGCTCGGCGCAGGTTCTCGTCAGCCATGGGACCGAGAATAACACCGATCACCAGTGGCGCAATGGGATAGCCCATCTCGATTAGAAAATAACTGATGATACCCACCGGCAGCATGAGATACAGGTTGTATATATTCATGCCGAGGGCATAGGAGCCAATGATACACAAAACCCCGATAATCGGCATGAACAGCTGGGGCGGGATCCGCAGCACCTTGACCACCTGTTTGGCCATCAGCATCCCGACCACCCACATGGTCAGCGAGGCCAGCAATAGTATCGCTGCCACCTCAATAATGAAGTTGGGATGCTCAAAGGAGATCATGGGCCCCGGTGTAACGCCGTGCAGCATAAGCGCTCCGAGCAGCATGGCGGCCGGGGGACTCCCGGGAATACCCAGGTTTAAAAGCGGGATCATGGCTCCGCCCACACAGGCATTGTTGGCTACCTCGGTACAAAGAACCGCCTTTATTTCTCCTTTTCCAAACGTTTCCGGATGTTTGGAGGCGTTCTTGGCGGCCCCATAGGACACCCATGCGGCAATGTCTTCACCGATTCCCGGGACGGAACCGATGCCGACACCGATGAGCGCAGACCTGACAATTCGGGGAATATTTCTGACAATGGTTGCGAATTCCGGTAGAATCCGTTGAAACTTCTGAGTTTCACCGATCTCAAACCGCTCCTTGAGAACCTGGATGATCTGGGGAATACCAAAGGCGCCGATCAATACGGGCACAACTTCGATTCCACTGTCAAGCTCCGATATACCGAAGGTGAATCTGGGATAAAACTGTAAAAGATCACGGCCGACGCAGGCCAGAAACAGTCCCAGAAATCCGGAGATCCAGCCCTTGATAACCAGATCCGGGCTGGTCAGTGTCCCACTGATGAGAATCCCGAAAAACGCCAACAGAAAAAACTCAAACGACGTGAACTGCAGCGCAAAAAAGGATATTAACGGAGAGATACTGACCAGAAACAGCATGCTGATGATCGTGCCGATGGCCGATGATGTGGTTGTCAGCCCAATGGCTCTGCCGCCCTCGCCCTTGCAAGCCAGAGGATATCCGTCCAAGGCGGTGGCCGCCGAGGCGGCTGTCCCGGGAATATTAATTAGAATGGATGAATATGAGCCGCCGTAGGTTCCGCCCACATAAATAGCCAACAGACAGATCATGGCGCTGGCGGTTTCCATGCCGTACGTCATGGCGGTCAAAAGTGCGACTCCAAGGGTTGATGTCAGCCCCGGCATCGCGCCGAACATGATTCCTAACATAACCGAGCCAAAAAGTATGGCTACATTCGTGGGGTCGGAACCCAGATGAAACACCGTCTGAAAAAAGAATCCGATGCGTTCAATCAAAACCATGAAATATCTTTTCCTTTATTCTGGATACCTAGAATTCCATGTACCAGAAATAATCCAGTATCGTGACAAAAAGGCCTTCGGTCGGCATTGGCACCAAAAGAAAGTATTTAAAGATCATGCCCACAAGAAATGGAGCTGAAAAGGCCACGATCATTGCTGTCCTGTATTTTTTACGCAAGGCAGGGTCTTTTCGAATCAGCATCCATGCATACGCGCAATAGGCGGTAATAAAGCCGATCGCCAGAATATCACCCGCAAAAGGCAAGATCTGACTCGACTTTTCCTGCAAACCAACACCAAAAAAGATGACAAATACGATCATCCCCGCCAGGTAGAAGTAGAAAAGCTTCTTCAGCAAGACCGCATCATCAAAGTAAAACGAGGTGATGAATACCACCAGGAAAAGAAAGGCAGATAAAAAGAAATCTATTCTTGGTATGTTCAAATAAACAAACGATAGAAATAAAACCGCAATAGTATAAAAGCGTAGATTAGATAAGGAGTTTAAAAATTGAAAAAGCGCTTTGCTCAACAACCAGCGTGCCGTGCGGCCAAATTCTTTGAAACCAATTGTTTTCAAGGCCGTTCTGGCGAGCAGCGCGCCTAAAAGCATAATCATAACGCCGACAAAAAGCGGGAAAAGGGCCGGGGAAACGTACCACACATTCTGAACCCCCCCCCAGCTGTCCTTCATGGGCATTTTAAACGCCTGCAAAATTATCCACAGCCCGAACAGAAATATTACGGCTCCTGAGTAAACATCCGCCTTGCGGAGTTTTTCTTTTTCCAACATGATAGTTGCTCCGTATGTATTCGTTAGAAATGACTAAAGTTAGGGTCCGACTGCAGTGGATCTGTTATTTAAAAAGACCGAGCCACACGCGGCGCACTCGCTGGCGCGGCACGAGCGCCCAGGCTGCGCGAGCGAATCATTAATATTAGAACACGTCAAACGTTAGATCTCTTTCCTGTTTCGGGCTAGAGGATGTGTGAGCCGGGGAAAGAGGCACAACCGGCTCACTTCAGATCCTTAGATTAGGGTTTCGGAATATTCAGTGAAGCCGGATTGACTTTAGCCGCCTTCAGTTCCCAAAGCGTCCAGGCAAAATTGGATTGGAGCGCGTCAAATACCGCTTTCGACTCCGCCCCGGTTTTACCCGAGAGCAGGTAGTAATTCTCCTGGGCCCAGCTTTTCACTTTTTCGGTGGCCATTGCTTTTTTAAACGCATCCACAAGGACTGCTTTAGCCTCATCAGGGACGTCGGCCGGAACCGCAAACCCGATGGCCTGGGAAATCGGTAGGTATTTGGACAATCCGGGATAGGCATCGAAAGATGACGGAATCGTTCCCAAACCTTCGACGTTGAATGAATTCGGGATCAGCATGCCCAAGGCTCTTAATTTGCCGCCGCGCAGCAGTTGCTGTTGCTCGGCCAAGGAGGTGACGACAACCGAAACCTCTCCGGCCATGGCCGCGTTTTGACTGGGAGCCGACCCCTTGTAGGGAATGAAGTTGAACTTGGCACCGGAACCGTTTTCCACTGCCAACAGATTCAGATGGTGGATGGAGCCAGCGCCGCTGGCCGCTGCTTTAATACTGTTGGGCTCAGCCTTGGCGGCCTCAATAAGGTCATTGAGGGTCTTGTAGGGCGTGTCAGGCGTCACGGAAATAACATCCGGGGATCCACCCACGATAAAGGTATCCCACACATCAAAATTTTTATCCCATCCGCCCTGCACACCGGCGGTGACATTGGATTCCGACAGACCGGTTAGCGTGTAGCCATCATGGGGTCTGGAATAACCAAAGTTCATGCCGACCGAGCCGGCCACACCACCGGTTTTATTGATGACGTTGATATTGACGCCCAAGAACTTTGACATTTCAGCGCTTATAATCCGGTTGCAGGTATCGGTTCCGCCACCGGCACCCCAGACGACCACGTTGGTGATGTCTCTTTTGGGGAAACTCTTCCCATAGACACCGGTTGCTGCAGCCAAAATCACGACCACGCAAATGACTAAAATCTTTTTCATTGTAAAACCCTCCTTATTATATGGTTTCGTCAATGGACCAGACTGGTCCTTCTTCCATCCGCTTGCTTTTGTGTTTTCACCCCCCTCCTTTCCCTATGCTATAATTAAGTCTGCCTGTCTTTCCGCTTCAATTTCCTGTCGAAGAATCGCTATGCCTTTTTTTAAGTGCTGACGCATTAATTCTTCGGCCGAATGCGCATCTCTGTTGCTGATAGCGTCAATTATGGTCTTGTGCTCAGAGATGGTCTGATTCGGTGGTCTGAGCAGACCTTCATAAGAAAGCAACTGATAGCTGTAACTGATAATGTTATAGTTTTCCAAAATACTTTTTAGAAATTCTTTGGCGCCGACTTCGATTATAAAATTGTGGAAGCGGCGGTCTTCCTTGGCATACGCTTTGATATCTGTGATATCCGTCGACGTTTCGAATTGCTTAAAAAATTGATGCAAAATTTTTATCTGGGATTCACTGACATTATGGGCGGCACGTCTGGCGGCTAATCCTTCCAAAACTTCGCGCAGCTCAAAAATACTGATCATCTCTTCTTTGGTAAAATGACGAACGAAAAATCCTCTGCGGGGGATAGCTTCTACCAGTTTTTCTTTTTCGAGATATTTAAGGGCACTGACCAGGGGTGTGCGGCTGATGCCTAAATCATGGGCCAATTTTTCTTGGGGAATTTTATCGCCGGGCAGGAGTTTTCGATCAATGATTAAGTTTTTAATGATGGTATAGACCTTTTGATCTAAATTTTCGTGTTCGGCGCCTAAATTTATCATGACCTATCCTTCCCAATGGTATGCGTGTTAGAATCTGAAACGGGTGAACATATATGCACGACGGTGAATAATGCGTATCAGTTGAATTTTGTATATTGCATTTAAAATGCAATATACATTTTACTAATTTTTTGTCAAGATAAAAGTTTTTAAAATCTCACCACTCGTTTCAGAAAGTAATCTTGCCGCGTACTCTCTCGGTAAACATCAGTATGAGCGCAATGCTGGCCACCCCTAAATGGTGACGCTTCAAAGCAGTGAACCGGAATCACCTCAACCCCGATTTTTGGATTGATAAAATATGCTGGGATGGTATGACATAGCGACGCAATCGCACAAAACAAGGAAATTTTCATGATATATGAGAACCTCTTTGCCCGATCTGGAGACATGCCCGTAACTGTGGGCCTGATCGGAACCGGCACGTTCGGCGTCACCTTACTCGCCCAGGCCCAATTTATCCCCCGTCTGCAAATACCCATAGTCTGTGATCGAAAACCGAAGATTGCTCGGGATGCTTGTAAAATTGCCGGTATTCCCGAAGACGCTATCGTGTTCGGCAATAATCGTGATGATCTCCTGAATGCTATTGAAAAAGGGAAATGCGCTGTCGTGGAAGATTGTTCGGAGCTGATGAACCTGCCTCTGGATGTTATTGTTGAGTGTACGGGTGATCCTGAAAGCGGCGCCAGGCATGCTGAATTGGCAATCAGAAAAGGTAAGCATGTCGCCATGGTGACCAAAGAAACCGATTCCGTTATTGGCCCCATGCTTCACCGGCTTGCGATTAAAAACCGAGTGATTTACACACCTGTTGATGGTGATCAGCATGGATTGCTCATGGGGCTTGTATCGTGGGCCAGAAGTCTTGGGCTTGACGTCGTATGTGGGGGTAAAGCGCGTCCCTATGACTTCGTCATTGACGAGGACACAGCGACCGTAAGCAATGAAAATTTGTCGGTTTCATTGGTGGAAAATGAAATCACTTCGATTGTAAAAATGCACCCGGATGATACTGCACGGGTGATTAACGTCCGCAAAGCATTGCTGAAGGATTTACCTCAGATTGCTGAACCGGATATGTGTGAATCTGTGGTTGCCGCCAACGCGACGGGTCTTCTTCCGGATACTCCCACATTGCACGCACCCCTTGTACGAATTGCGGAGATACCGCAGGTATTGTGCCCTAAGGAAGAAGGCGGCATTCTCAATCGGACAGGGGCAATTGAAGTCATTACCTGTCTGCGACGAGCAGATGAAGCCGGATTGGGCGGAGGTGTATTCATTGTTATTTCTTGCAAAAATGGCCACAGGTGGAAGTTTTTGAAAGCCAAAGGGCTTCTCACCAACAGCCGAGAAACCTGCGCTGTGATTTACCGGCCGTATCATCTCTTGGGCGTAGAGACAACGATTTCCGTCCTGTGTGCCGGATTGCTTGAAGTCTCAACAGGTAGTTTATGCTGTGAACCGCAGGTCGATCTCGTGGCCAAAGCCAAGCGGGATCTAAAAGCAGGAGAAATGATAAAAACTGAGCACGGAAGCTGGAACGCTTTGATTGAACCCCTCATCTTTTCCTACTCATCTATCGAAAACGGCCATCCCATACCATTTTATATGGCCGTTGGCAATCGCATTAAGAAGGACGTATCCGCTGGAACAGTCCTCACCTGTGAACTGATTGAGGAGCCTGCAGATACGCGGCTTTGGCAGTTAAGACGGGAGCAGGATAAGACATTTAAGTTGGTGGGATAGCAAAAGCATTAGGCCAAATTAGATTCTGTATGCCTGAAACAAGTATTATGATAACTAGAGCTAAGAGGATCTAAGGTTATAAAATAACGAAAATAAGGGGTCACTTCACTCAAGCCTTCCATGTTAAATTAAACAAATACAAATTTGAAGGGGTAGAACAGTGGAATACAGGCGTCTTGGTAGATCAGGGTTACAGGTATCACCGATTGTTTTGGGAACCATGAATTTCGGTAAACCGACGCTTAAGGAGGAAGCCTTTCGAATTGTCGATATGGCCATTGATGTCGGCATCAACCTATTCGATTGCGCCGATATTTATGTGGGCGGCGAAAGTGAACGTATTCTAGGTGGGGCATTCCAGCGGAACGGAAAACGCAAAGAGGTCTTGATCACATCCAAGGTTTTCAACAAAATGGGCCCCGGGCCGAATGACCACGGCAATTCAAAGCATCATATTCTGGACGCATGTGAAAAGAGCCTGCAGCGCTTGGGGACGGATTACATCGATATCTATTTTTTACATCGCAACGATGTTAATGTTCCCCAGGAGGAATCGCTCGCAGCCCTTGATATCTTGATGAAACAGGGTAAAATCAGGTACACTGCCTGTTCGACTCACCCAGCCTGGAGAACGGTTGAAGCTCTGCACCTGGCAGAGAGGCATCATTACCCTAAATTTATATGCGAAACGCCGCCGTATAATTTATTGGACCGGCGGATCGAAAATGAAATTGTTCCGATGTGTCAGGCATATGATCTGGGTATACTTGCCTGGGCACCCTTGGCACACGGGGTTTTGGCTGGTCGATATACCGATGCCTCCGACCTTCCGGAAGGCAGCCGAGGGACGTTGAGGACTGTCTTTCGCGAGCGCATCACCCAGGATGGAATCGAAATCGGTAGGCGTTTTGCCCAACACGCAAAAATAAAGGGGTGCACGGCTGCCCAGCTTGCCGTTGCCTGGGTGCTTCACCAGCGCGGTATCACCAGCGCAATCCTCGGTCCTCGAAACCTCGAACAGCTTGAAGGTCTCTTGCCCGCAGTCGATGTCACGCTCGATGTGCAGGATTTGAAATTCTGTGATGAATTAGTGCCTCCCGGCAGGTATGTTACGAGTTATTTCAATACGTCAGGGTGGATGAAATAAAAATTGAGCCGAAACTCATTTTTCGATAACGACTAAAACAAGGAGGCGGTAGTTGCTATGGCAGTTTTCATTACCGGAGGACATGGACATATTGCTTCATGGGCAGCGCTTTTTCTGGCCAACGATGGAGAAAAGGTTATTCTTTATGATATCAACCCCGCTGTTCCGGATTGTTTGGATACGGTGTCAAAACAGATCACGCATGTAAAGGGTGATGTGCTGGATTATCCGCGGTTAACAGAAATCTTCAGAAAGTATAAAGGTCAAATTGACGGTATCATTCATACTGTCGGCATTATGGGAGAAAAGGTGCTTGAGAATCCTCATCATAATGTGGCTCTCAATATCGGCGGAACCCATAATATGCTGGAGATTGCCAGGCAATTTGAAATCCCCAAGATGGTTTATACCAGCACGGGTGCTGTCTACGGAGCTGTTGCCGGTATCGTGTCCGAAGATAAATTCCCGCCGAATCCGTCTGATCTCTACGGCTCGACCAAAGCCTCATGTGAGTTTTTAGGGCAACAATACGCCAGCTCCTTTGGTTTCGAATTTCGAATCAGCCGTGTTTATTTCTGCTACGGTCAAGGTAAGCTTCCGTCTCGATTCATCAGGCTTTATCGACTGGCGTTCGGGGCTTTAGAAGGACTAGAAGATTTGACCATGGACAAAGGCGCAGATCAAAAACTTGATTTTACTTATATTGAAGATGCAGCCCGGGGTACGGCGATGCTTTATCAAGCCAAAAACCTAAAGCACTCAATTTACAATATTGCTACCGGGGTCCCTGCCCGTGTGAGTCACGTGGCGGAATTGGCACAGAAATATTCCCCATTCAAGGTTAAGGTTAAACTTGGACCGGGCGAATTAATGCAGCGCGCCGAAGCTCTTGACATCAGCCGAGCCAGAGAGGAGCTGGGGTTTGAACCTTATTACAGCATTGAAGAGGGTATTCAAAAATATGCCGATTGGATGAAGAGGGTAATAAACTAAAAATCATGAATGTCTAATTAGAATTTAACCTTCAAAATTCGAAATTTTTCTGATCGATAATCATTCGCCGCTAGGTGTGACATGGGAGAGCATGATGAAAAAAAATAGATCCAGAAAAATAATCGTGGCGGTGGCCCCCGTGGGGCGAGATATTAAAGCGCCTTCAGTCAACCCCCTTACTCCGGAAGATGTGGCCAAGGAGGTTATTGCATGCGCTGACGCCGGTGCCGGCATGGTGCACCTCCACGTCAGAGATAGTCGAGGAGCTCAAACCGAAGATATTACAGAGTTTTCCAAAACCCTTGATATGATCCGGCAATCGTCCGACATCATTATTCAGGGCTCCACCGGAGGTCTGACCGAGTTAACCCTAGAGGAACGTTGCGTGGCGCTGAATGACCCGCGGGTGGAAGTCGCATCGCTCAATATGGGGTCAGTGAACTTTGGCGAAGAAGTATATATAAACCGCTTGCCCGATATACGTTACTGGGCCCGGCGCATGCAAGATACCGAGGTTGTCCCGGAACTGGAGATATTCGCAGTCGGAATGATTCCGACCTATATGAAGCTGGTGGAAGACAAGGTATTGATACCGCCCTATTCAATTAATTTTTGCCTGGGTTTCCATTGGGCATTGCCAGCGAATCCTGAAACCCTGTGTTTTATGAAAACAATACTGCCTGAAAAAAATATTGCCTGGGGGATAATTCATGATGGAATGAACGATTTCACCCTGCTGGCCACCGCAATAGGAATGGGAGCCTCGGTGGTTCGAGTTGGTTTTGAGGACAGTCCCTTCTATGCGCCGGGTAAGGCGGCAAATAAAAATCCGGAACTTGTTGAAAGAGTCGTGGCTTTAACCAGACACTTAGGATATGACGTTGCGTCGGCAGAAGAGACAAGAGAGATACTGCAGTTGCGTAACTAGATTCGAGGTTTTTTTAACCTGTACGTTCCCCTTCTCAAATCCACCCTTCAAACAGCATTCCAAGTAGCTAAAATAAAATATTAACCGATTTTTGGTTAATTTTACCTTTTAGTGGTATAAACCAATAAAATACATAATTTGACGTTTAATTCAAAATTTCAATAATTCAGTATGTTAGATGCGGAAATGCCTCTGGCATGCTTCGTGCTGAGAAGTAGGTAAAGTCACCATTAAAATTAAACCGACCATACGGTACAGGAGGAATCATTATGGGGATATTTACACGCTTTCGAGATATTGTCGGTTCCAACCTCAGCTCGATGCTTGACCGGGCAGAGGATCCTGAGAAACTAATTAAACTGATGATCCAGGAGATGGAGGATACACTAATAGAGCTTAAAACAGCCTGCGCGGGAGTAATAGCTCAAAGCAAAATAATTCAGAGCGAATTGCACGGCGTTGAAAAACGACGTAGTTATTGGGACGAAAAAGCCAACCTAGCCGTTCGCAAGGGGCGGGATGACCTGGCAAAGGCGGCGCTGATAGAAAAACGGCGTTTCTTTCAAAGAAAGGAGTCGCTCACCCATGAGTTGTCTGAAAATGATGCCCTTTTGGATCAGTATAAGGATGAGATTCGGCAGCTTGAAGAAAAATTGCTATCGGCGCGCGAAAAAGAGCGCATGCTTGTTCAGCGCCATATTCATGCCGCCAGAAAAAGACGAGCTCAGGAAGAAATGCGACGGATGGATGGCGTGGATGCTGTAATTAGATTTGAAGAGCTTGAACACCGCATTGAGCACATGGAGGCCGAGGCGGATATGGTTAACTTTGGCCGCAAAGCGACATTGGAAGATGAATTGGAAAGGCTTGCCTTGGATGATGAAATTGAAAAAGAGCTTCAGGAATTAAAATTACCGTCCATGGATAAAATGGAAGACCGGGTCAATGCACTTGAAACTCTTTTAGCCGATCAGAATAGAGAGGAAAAAAACAATGCACAATTATAGCAGCATAACCAGACGCGGACTACACCGCTCACGCAACGGTATCATATTCGGTGTATGCAGAGGAGTTGCCGACTATTTCGATTTTTCGGTGTTCTGGGTGAGAGCAATGGCTGTAGCATTTTTTATCTTTACCGGTTTTTGGCCGGCTGTCGGACTGTATATATTGGCCGCCCTCTTGATGAAATCAGAGCCGGAGATATATGCGGGGACAAGACCGAAAAGCGAATCTTGCGGCCGCTATAGCTACGCAAGCCATGACGCTGCAGATAGGTTGAAACGAAAATGGCAACAACTGGAAGGGCGTATCCGAAGAATGGAAAGACGCGAACACCAAATGTGGTAACCTGTCCCACATATAAGGAGGATATATGAGTGGTGCATACTGGAAAATGGTGGGGGAGAACATTGCCAAAGGATTGAGTCCCAAAACGATACAACGGCTCAGCATCAGCGGGAGATTTCTAAGCCGCACAGGAGCTGCCGTGGGTGTGGGTTTCCTGGTTTACGAACTGATAAAAAATTATAAAGGTAATATTGAGAATGAGCCTGCTTATAAAGAGATGATGATCCTGCAGGGAGAGATGGAAAAATGGACCAGTGCCATCTCTTGCCTGGGGAGGGATCCTCTAAAAGAAAAGGAGTATGGGTCCTTCAACGACGGAGGTGCCATTAATGCGCTATACAAAAAAAAAGCATTTAGAGGTCCAGGATTTAGGGCTGCTGATCCGCACGAAGCCTTTCTGCTGATCGGAAGATCCATTGATTATATCCTGGAAGCTGAGAACATATTGGAGGATGATAAATTTGAAGAAAAAAAGAGCGCACTTGTAGCACAGTTGCGGAAATTGCACGAACGAATTCATAGAGTGAATGATTTCAGACCGATACAAAAAAGCATCGCCCACATTGTCGATCAGATCCGACCTATAGAATCCGCTTATTCTGTACGGATCTATGACTGCAGCCGAGAAATTCAGAAGACACTTGGATCAAATGCTGCGTGGGCAGCAGTCTCGACGGCGACGCTGGGTTTCGTGAAGAAACCGGTAGCGTAATTAAATCGCTGCGTTATCCGATTCAGCACCTTTGTGGACCGGCAACGAAACGGTAAAGTTGGTTCCAACGCCTACCTGGCTTTTAACCTGAATGTCCCCGCCATGGTCTTTTATAAACCCATAGCACACCGACAAACCCAGGCCGACGCCTTTAATTTCGTCTTTGGTAGTAAAAAAACTGTCGAAAATCTTGCCGATATACTCCTCCGCGATACCAACACCGGAGTCGGATATTTCAACCTTAATTTCATCTTGATTCCCCGATGTTACCACCGACAAGCTGCCGCCGTTTGGCATGGCATCCCGGGCATTGGCAATCATGTTTAAGAAAACCTGACGCAGCTGATTTTTCGAGGCATTGACCAGGCCCAAACCTTCGCCCAGGACTGAGGTAATATTAATGTCGTTTTCCTTTAATTGCTTCTCATGGAGTAAAAGAATTTCGTCAAGTACCGAATTGATTTCCACCGGCTGCCGTTCTTCCTGATCCGGCTTAGAAAATGAGAGCATTTTGCGAAGCAAATCGCTGAGTCGAATCGTTTCCGAAAGCGCCATCTCCAAAATTTTGCGCCGTTTGCTCTCAGGTGAGATTTCGGTTTTCAGCAGCTCCAGAGTATTCATGATACCATACAGGGGATTGTTTAATTCATGGGCGATTTGAGATGTCAGCCGTCCCATTGCGGCAAGCTTTTCCGATTGCAGCAGTTGCTCCTGGGTCCGGCGCAGGGCGCGCTCCATATCCAGGCGGTCACTTAGATCCACAAATGATCCTACGGAAGCAATTTCGTTTCCATGGGTGTCATAAATGATGGCAGCTGAAAGGTTGCCTTCAATCACCTTTCCATCCCGTCTCATATAAACCATAGGATACGAATGCAGTCTCCCGATCTCCCCATATTCGTCCCTTCTCAGAATTTGCATGATCTTGCGAGCCACACCATCCGGATAGATTTTACGGATATTCATTTTACCGATGACATCTCTGGCTTTATATCCGAGGATTTCTTCAGCGGCATGGTTCCAGATCAGGATATTGCCTTTCATATCGGTTGCCGTGATGGGATTGGGGGAGCTCTGGATGATTTTATTCATGAAATCGTAGGCTTCCCTGAGTTCTTTTTCCATCAATTTTCTTTGGGTCAGATCGACGTTGAGTCCCTCATATCCGATAATATTCCCATTCTGATCATAGCGCACATGGCCGGTTAGCAAAATTGAAATGACGCTGCCGTCTTTGCGTTTGAAATCCACCTCGTAGTCAATGACCCGTCCGTCGCGCTCGATCATTTCCTGGAAACGATGCCGGTCTTCGGGCCTTACATAAAGATCTCGACCTATATCGATATTTAGAAATTCCTCCTTGCTGTCATAACCCAACATATCCAGCAGCGCCTGATTGGCATTTAAAAATTTGCCTTCTTTACTACTGATAAAGACCCCGGTGGCGATGTGCTCGAAAAGCCCCTGGTAGTCGGCCTGTGAAGCCCTAAGTCTTTTTTCCCGTATTTTCTGATCGGTGATATCGCGATAAATGCTAAGCTTAGATAGGGTTCCATCTGTATTTTCAAAAGGGATTTCGATAAGGTAGTACGTCTTATCAACCGCAGGAACATATGCCTCCCGGCGTACGGTTTTGCCTTCAAACACGTCATCTGATAAACACCAAGGGCATTTTTCATCGCTTTGATTTAGCAATTGGTGACACTTCTTGCCGATACCGTCTCCAAAATCAGCAATCATGGCACTGTTCATATATTCAACAATAAGATCTTGATTCATAACATAAACACCGTCTTCAAATGCATCCAGAATGGCAGTTGTCAATTTAAGGTTTTTATCCATAATCGGTTACCTCATTTCTTCATTGAGCAAGAATGGCGTACAACCAATCCTGTCCTGGAGGCTCAGGCTTTGATTTCATCCCAGACGAGTGCTATTTCCCATAAGCTAACCAAGGAAATAATGGAATTGTTGCTCTCAATTTTAATTAGATGAGAGACTCACTTATTTATCGCATATAGGGCTTTAAATGCAAGCGCTCGGCCAAGCTTCCCATGGCATTTTTAAAGCGCTTAATTTTATCTGAAATCATCAATCTCCGGGATAAACATTTTTATAGTGAGAAATCGAAGTGGCTCCTTGATTCTTCGGTTCCCGAAACCGCGGTATGTTCCATCATAGATGATCATAAAGCTATAGTAATGCCGGAATCGGTTGACGCCAACCAAATCGGATCTATTTTAGTATTGTTAATTTTAGAGGACTGTTTTAATTTGGATTAAAATCAATCTTAACCAAGGGAGGCATCGGAATGGAAAAACGGCTGAATGACGTTATCGATCTCGCGATTCAGAGAGAAGAAGAGGCCTACGAATTCTATATGGATATTCACAGCAAAGTGAATGATACGAGCATAAAAGATACGCTTGAGTTCATTGCCGGAGAGGAAAAAAAGCACAAAGCGTTTTTGGTCGGTTATCGTGACGGAAACTACGGTCCGGATGCGTTGAGGATGGCCGATGTTGTCGACTACAAGATTGCCGAACATCTGGTCGAACCGGATGTTGATTCAAACATGGACAGTTCCGATGTATATCTAATCGCGTCACACAGAGAAAGCAGATCACATCAATTTTACACGGAGCTGGCCAACCTACACCCTGAAGGCGATACCAGATCAATGCTTTTTAAAATGGCGAACGAGGAATTGAAACACAAAGAGAAAATGGAATACTTATATACCAATACGGCATTTCCTCAGACGTCGGGGGGATGACACCCAAACCTCTGATAGTAGCAACCGGTTCATTCGGGTTCTATCGGAATAGTCGTGACCGGAACGGGAGAATTTTTCAAAACCTTCTCGGCCACACTGCCAAAGCGAAAATTCCCCTTTGTGCCGTGGCTGGCCATCACCACCAGGTCTACATTTTCCTTCTCTATGAGTTTTAAAATTTCCTGGGCGGGGTCCCCAACTGCAACATGTTTGACGTATAACGGGCAGCTGTCTAAATATTTTTCACAAACCTGGTTTAGTCGCTTTTTGGCCGACTTATCAGCCCATTGCATCAACTTATCCACGTGAGTTTTGTCAAAATCGCCGTACCAGGATTCATGATGGGCAATATCTTCGATCACGTACAGGACGTGAATTTCGGCCCCATATTTTTGGGTTATATCAGTAACGTAAGGAAGGGCTTTCTCAGCACTGCTTGAAAAATCTGTGGGCCAGAGGACTTTTTTCACTTCCATAGGGAAGCCTCCTTTCTCGTAAATCTATATCGTATAATCCAGCTATATAGTAACACGTCAATACCCTTTGTAAAGACACGCCTCTTCAAGGATTTTTTTGTAGTTATCCATCATTTACCGATCGCGCATCTCGTACACCCGCAAACCGGACATTCAACTTTTGGGGATTCGGCATTTGTTTGTCCTTCCGGCAGAATCCGATCTATATAAGCTTTAAATGCATGCCCGCACTCTTTGCATAACGCATCCACGTCTTCTTGATCATTGTCGATGTTTCCCATAACCTCTCCTTTCACCTACGTCAAGTAAATGGCTCAATTTCCACAATACCATAAAAAAATCCCGCGGTACAGCACGTGCCGCGGGAATTGAATTTGGCGTAAACCGGAGGTTATTTTTTGTCGTCTTCTTTTACTTCTTCGAAATCCGCATCAACGACATCTTCCTCCGGAGCAGCGCCGCCCGCCTGGTCTGCCGTCCCCGCATGCGCACCGGCCTGTTGTTCACCTGCTGATGCTTGCTGATACATAGCTTCTGCCAGTTTGTGGGACGTGTTGGTTAATTCCTCACTGAGTCGTTTGATTTCAGCCGTGTCCTCCCCTTCCATGGCTTTTTTCAAAGCGGCGATAGCTTCTTCAACTTTGGTTTTCGTCGCACTGTCAACCTTGCTGCCCAACTCATTGATAGATTTTTCGGTGGAGTAAATCAAAGCGTCGGCAGAATTGCGCGCCTCAACGAGTTCTTTTTTCTTACGGTCATCTTCAACGTGCATTTCCGCGTCTTTGATAAGTTTGTCGATTTCTTCCTGTGACAATCCTGAGGATGCCGTGATTTGAATGGATTGCTCCTTACCGGTGGCTTTGTCCTTGGCCGAAACGTTCACGATCCCGTTGGCGTCGATGTCGAAGGTTACCTCTATCTGAGGTATGCCTCGAGGAGCTGGCGGGATACCCACCAATTCAAACCGTCCCAGGGTTTTGTTGTTGGCAGCCATCTCGCGTTCTCCTTGAAGGACATGGATGGATACGGCGGGTTGATTGTCGGCTGCTGTGGAAAAAATTTGACTCTTTTTGGTCGGAATTGTCGTGTTCTTTTCGATCAGCTTGGTCATCACACCACCGAGGGTCTCGATTCCCAGTGAAAGCGGTGTCACATCAAGCAAAAGAACGTCTTTCACATCACCCTTTAAGACACCTCCCTGAATCCCCGCTCCAAGGGCCACTACTTCATCCGGATTGACACCCTTGTGTGGTTCTTTGTTGAAAATCTTTTTGACGCGTTCCTGAACGGCGGGCATGCGTGTCATGCCACCCACGAGGATAACTTCGTCAATATTATCAGGTGAAAGTCCGGCATCCTTAAGGGCTACCCGGCAGGGACCTTCGAGTTTATCTAAGAGATCACTGACGAGCCCCTCGAGTTTGGCCCGTGTGATCTTTATGTTTAAGTGCTTGGGACCGCTAGCATCTGCGGTGATAAACGGTAGGTTGACATCGGTTTCCATCGAAGTGGAAAGCTCCATTTTGGCCTTCTCGGCGGCTTCCTTCAAACGTTGAAGTGCCATCTTATCTTTCCTGAGATCAATACCTTGATCCTTTTTGAATTCATCAGCTAGATGTTCAATCAATCTCAAGTCGAAATCTTCACCGCCTAAGTGGGTATCACCGTTGGTTGCTTTAACTTCAAAAACGCCTTCACCGATTTCAAGAATTGAAATGTCAAATGTCCCCCCACCGAGATCAAAAACAGCAATTTTCTCTTCGGTTTTTTTATCTAAACCGTAGGCTAAGGAAGCCGCGGTCGGCTCATTGATGATTCGCAACACATTGAGCCCCGCGATTTTACCGGCATCTTTGGTGGCTTGCCGTTGACTGTCATCAAAGTAGGCTGGGACGGTAATGACGGCGTCGGTTACTTTCTCTCCCAGGTATTCTTCGGCTGAATGTTTGATGTCGGCAAGAATGAAAGAGGATATCTCCGCCGCACTGTACTGTTTTCCCTTAATGTTGATCCTGACGTCACCGTTGCTGGCTTGCTCTATCTTATACGGAAGTATTTTGATGTCATCTTGGACCTGCTTCGAGGCATATTTACGCCCAATTAAACGTTTTACACCAAATACCGTATTTTCGGGATTGGTGATTGCCTGACGTTTTGCAATTTGCCCTACTAATCTCTCACCGCTTTCGTTTATGGCAACGATTGACGGAGTTGTGCGCCCGCCTTCCGGATTGGTGATTACCTTTGCATCACCTCCCTCCATGATCGCCACACAAGAGTTTGTGGTGCCGAGATCAATTCCGATTACCTTGGACATATTACTTCCCTCCTTACTTTATGTCGACACTGACATAGTTATGTATGCTTTTAGTTATTGCTTTTTTTGTCTTGTTCTGGTTTTTCGCCCCCTTTGGGCTTGGCAACCACCACCATTGCAGGTCTCAGTAGTCTATCATGAATTAAATATCCTTTTTGCATTTCACCGACAACCGTGTTTTCGGGAAATTCATCTGTTTCTTCCTGCATTACCGCTTCATGAAATGTCGGGTCAAACGCTTGGTTTTTGGCTTCGATAGGTTTGACATTAAATCTTTCAAATACTTTCAAGATTTCCCGGTGTGTCATTTCCAGCCCTTCAACCACACTTTTGTCGACTGTCTGTTGGCTGTTGGTCGAATTCATGGCCAATTCGAGATTATCAACGACGGAAAGCATCTCCTTTATTAGAGACTGGTTGGCAAACTTTCTAAATTCTTCCATTTCCCGTGCAGAGCGTTTTTTGTAGTTTTCAAACTCAGCTGAAACCCTTAGAAGGCGATCATACGTTTCCTTAGCTTCCTCCGCTTTGCTGTGTAACTTGGATTGCAGATCTTTTACAGAATCGCTTTGGCCGCTTTCTTCCGTTTCAGCAAATTCGGTTTCAGCCGTTTGTGTATCTTCCAATGTTCCCGCTTTGTTTTCTATATCTTTGGGGTCGGTCTGAATTTTTATTTTCTTTTTTGGTGACATTCGCCGATACTTTACCTCCCTTAGCGTAGCTTCGCAACGTTGACTTGAAAAATAAGACACCTTAAAAGGTTGTCAAGATAGTAATAGCAGGGTTTTATAGGAAAAATTGCATGGTTGGTCCGTCAACTTACCTGAGTATTCCGGTATGGAAAATTAACCTTTGAATACCCAAAATTGATGGCTGGATTTTGGGCACTGATTGCAGATGGATTGATACTGGATGCTGGTTTTTTGGATCCAAAATAGGAATTCGATCTAAAATGGTTGTGCACCCACTATCGAATCTTTTTTGGGGGACTTAAATCCACCATACAGACCGGGATCGATCCTCGACACAGACTGCATCACTTATCGCTGCTTCCTTCCGGACCTGACGAGGTTCGCGACCGTCTGTTGCGAGGTGGCCGGTCATGTGGATTAAGTATCCAAATGGTTAGACCCTCAAGCGGGAATTCAGCCCCGCATAAAGCGGATTTCGGGAAAAGGGCACCGCTAACTCCCCGCCTAGCACAACCGACGGATAGAATACGCCATCTTATATTTTTTGCAAGCAAAATTACGAGGGTAATGAAAAATCACGTCGGATCCAAGCACGTCCCAATTCAGCGTTAATTGTTGACATATCAAAATGATACGCATACTCTTAATTTCAGCTGCAAGACGTCAGCTGTGCATAGAATGCCAGCAACACAGTGTAAACGAGTTATGGATCTATGATTGTTTTTAACAATGATCACCCTCGAAAACAGGTCGAAAAGAAAATTCTCAAGGTTGTCAGAGAGACAATTCACACCTACCAAATGTTCCGTACGGGAGATTCGGTTCTGGTCGCAGTTTCCGGAGGCCCGGATTCGGTAACTCTTTTGCATGTGCTATGCACATTAGCTCCTGAATACAAACTGAGACTGGGCATCGCCCACCTCAATCATTGCCTACGGAATGAAGAGGCCGATCGTGACGCTGAATTTGTAACTGCACTCGCCCGGCAACTCAAACTGCCGTGTTACTCAGAAAAGCGCAATGTGATTGCCTATCAACGAACCTATCGACTGTCACTCGAAGAAGCCGCGAGGAAGATACGCTACCTGTTTTACCACGAAATTGCCCGCCAACATGGGTTCAATAAGATCGCTCTGGGACATACCGGCGATGACAACGCAGAACTTGTGCTCATGTCCCTGCTGCGGGGAAGTGGTCCTTTGGGTTTGTCAGGAATACCGCCGGTGAGAAATAGTAACATCGTACGACCGATAATTCGTCTTAAACGGTCAGACGTATACGCTTATACGACTGAAAAAAATCTAGCCTACGTTTTGGATACCTCAAATATCGACCCAAAATTTCTGCGTAATAAGTTGAGACATCAGTTAATTCCTGAGCTGAAAGCATCATATAATCCGAGAATCATTGAAACTCTTAATCGGATAGGGTCGATCATGCGCGCGGAAAATCGATATGTTGAAAATATCCTGCAGCCTGTTTTTGAAAAGAGCGTATCTGGCAAAGATATCGGCTGTATCCGTCTTTCCGTTCCTGTCATTGAAAGTCTGGCCAAGGCTGTTAAAAGGCGAATTGTTCGAAAAGCGATTTTAGCCGTGAAGCAGGATTTGCGGCGAATTACGCTGGCGCATGTGGACGCCGCACTTAAGTTGCTGGAGACCGGTCCGTCAAATGGTCGCTTAAATCTGCCTGATGGAATCCGAATTTTCAGAAATCAAAAGGAAGTTGTTGTTTGCGATGATACCCTCATCCCCGATGATGAAACCGGCACGTCCGGGCGTGGATCGTCATCTCCGTATCAATACGAAATTGCACCTCCGGCTACCTTATTTATCAGAGAGGCGAATGCGACCATTTCACTCCGTGAGTTCGGAGCAGCGGATTTGACTCAGCTAAGCCATGCTGGCAAGCACATCGCCTATGTTGATGTGGAGAAATTGCATTTTCCACTTGTCGTTCGCAACGTCCGACCGGGAGATCGATTCTCACCTTTAGGATTAAAAGGAACTCAAAAGGTAAAAACGTATTTCATCAACAATAAAGTTCCCCGATCGGAACGGCAACGATGCCCGATAGTGTTGAGTCGGGGTAACATTATCTGGGTCGCCGGTCACCGAATCGATAATCATGTCAAGGTGAGACCTGGTACGCGCAAAATACTCAAAGCCGAACTAATCCTTGCCTAATCTGCTAAAATGATTAATTTTGGTTAAGTTTACACGAAGGTTCTTGGGAAATATTTAACTCTCGGACTTTTTCAATTGTGGCATCAAAAATTGGCACTTGATATTTCGAGCCAGATACAGGATACTAACAGGTTAAGCACGAAATTAAATTGTCGTATACCATGACCGAAGACTTAGGAGGAAAAAACTTTTGAATCCGTTTTACAAGAATTTGGCTTTATGGCTGGTCATTACCTTAATGATGGTGATGCTGTATAATCTTTTCAGCCAGCAACATTTGTCTGAAACCAACATAAGTTATACCGAGTTCCTGAACATGGTCGAAACCGAGCGTGTCGCCGAAGTTGTGATCCAAGGCCAGGAACTGTTGGTTACGGATGTCAATCGCAACCGGTTTAAAATCTACACCCCTCAAGATAACGACCTCATAAACATCCTTCGAAAAAAAGGTGTGACCATCAGCGCCAAACCTCCTGCTGAGAATCCTTGGTATATGTCTGTTCTCGTTTCGTGGTTTCCGATGCTTATTTTGATCGGTGTCTGGATTTTCTTCATGCGCCAGATGCAGGCCGGCGGCGGTAAAGCACTTTCATTTGGAAAGAGTCGCGCCCGCCTGATGTCCGACCAATCAGAAAAGGTCACCTTTGAGGACGTCGCCGGTATCGACGAAGCCAAAGAAGAACTGGCTGAGATCGTAGAGTTTCTTAGGGATCCCAAGAAATTTACCCGTCTTGGAGGTCGTATTCCCAAAGGTGTTCTGTTGGTCGGACCCCCGGGGTGCGGGAAAACCCTTCTGGCACGTGCAATTGCCGGTGAAGCCGGCGTACCTTTTTTCAGCATCAGTGGTTCGGACTTTGTTGAAATGTTCGTTGGTGTGGGTGCATCCCGTGTTCGCGATCTTTTTGTCCAGGGAAAGAAAAATGCTCCCTGCATTATTTTCATCGATGAGATTGATGCTGTCGGCAGGCATCGTGGTGCCGGACTCGGAGGTGGTCATGATGAACGCGAGCAAACCCTGAACCAGCTCCTGGTGGAAATGGATGGATTTGAATCCAACGAAGGCGTCATCCTGATTTCCGCCACCAACCGGCCAGATGTCCTCGACCCGGCGCTGCTGCGTCCCGGCCGCTTCGACCGCCAAGTCGTCGTCTCCATGCCGGATATCAAAGGCCGTGAAAAGATTCTAAGAGTGCACATGAAAAAGACGCCAATTGCTCCTGATGTAAATGCTCGAATCCTGGCCAAAGGGACACCGGGTTTCTCAGGAGCCGATCTCGAGAATCTGGTTAATGAAGCTGCCCTGCTGGCCGCTAAGCGAAACAAAGAAAAAATTGAGATGGTCGATTTTGAAGATTCCAAGGATAAAGTCTACATGGGATTAGAGCGCAAGTCGAAGGTTATCAAGGAAGAAGACCGTAAGGTGACCGCCTACCATGAGGGGGGGCATGCACTCGCCGCCCGCTTTTTACCAGAAACGGATCCCGTCAATAAAATCACCATCGTACCGAGGGGCAGAGCCGCCGGCGTTACTTGGTTTTTACCGGAAGAACGTGACTTTCGATTTAAAGACCAGCTTGAAAGCGAATTGGCAGTGGCCTTCGGCGGACGGGTAGCCGAGGAGATTGTATTCAACCGGATCAGCACTGGTGCGGCGAATGACATTAAACAGGCTACAGACCTGGCCCAGCAGATGATTCGAAGCTGGGGTATGAGTGGTGAATTAGGTCCCCTGTCGTACGCCAAGGGCGAGGAACAGGTTTTTCTTGGGCGGGAAATCGCTCAGCACAGAGACTATTCCGAATCCACGGCCCAAAAGATCGACGAAGAGGTAAACAAGCTGATCAAAAGCGCCTATGATAGTGCCAAGAATGTACTCAACGATAATCTGGACGTTCTCCATAAACTGGCGGAGCTCCTGCTCGAAAAAGAAACTGTCATGGGTAAAGAACTGGATGAACTGATTCAGGAATTGAGACCCGGCATTGAACTGCCCTCAAAAACGCTTGAAGACCTGGATCGAGAAGCAGAGGCCGCATCCGGACAGACCTAATCTTATGGTTCCCCGCAAACCCTATTCTCTCTCCTGGCCGAACTATGCCCTCGAGCTTGGTCGGCGGACCTGTATCATGGGCGTCGTCAATGTAACTCCGGATTCGTTTTCAGATGGGGGTAAATTTTACGCCACGGACGCTGCCGTAACCCAAGGAGAAAAACTGGCAGCTGAGGGTGCCGATATACTTGATATTGGCGGGGAGTCTACGCGACCGTTTTCAGAACCCGTATCTGCCCAGGAAGAAATAAAACGAGTTGTACCGGTGATCGAGCAGCTGGCGCAATGTGTAAGCGTTCCGATATCCATTGATACCACCAAGGCTGAAGTTGCCCGGCGGGCGATAGAAGGCGGTGCGTCAATCATCAATGATGTGGCGGCGTTTCGTTTTGATCCGGACCTTGCCGCAGTTGCGGTCGAATATGAGACGCCGGTCATATTGATGCATATGCTGGGTGAGCCTAAATCCATGCAGGTTTCTCCCAGCTACGATAACGTGATTGATGAAATCCGCATGTTTCTGGAAGAGGCTGTTGCAAGGGTGGAAAGCCAGGGGATCCCCCGAGCCAGGGCTATCGTGGATCCCGGAATTGGTTTTGGCAAAACAGTGTCACACAACCTCTTGCTCATCAAACACCTGCAGGCATTTAGGTCTTTGGATGTCCCTATTCTGATCGGACCTTCCCGCAAGGCATTCATTCGCAAAATTCTGAAAGACGAGCATTCTGAAGACCTGCGTCCGGATCTGCCGCTCGTCGAGACCGGCACCCAGGCCGCCGTTGCCGCCGCTGTAATGAACGGTGCTCACATTGTTCGCGTCCACGATGTGGCCAATACGGTGGCGACCGTTAAAATCCTGGATGCCATGATGAATCTTTATGACACGAATCTTGATTTGAGTAATCAGGTTTTATAGTCTTCAAATGTCGCTGGTCTCTGTTCTCTCGTGGAATTGACCACATTTGGTGCCCCTGCAGTCGGAAGAAAAACAAAATCATCCTGTCCGATGGACACCTCTCACTGCTTGTGCTTTCAGCGTATCGATGATCGTTTGGGATTGACTTCACAGAAAACCGCTTCCGTTTGTTGCAATGCCGAGGGTAGTTTATTACTCTCCTTCAAGATAGCCTAGGAAACCTTTTATGCTGTTTTTAATAAAGTACTTCTCCCGATCTTGAGTATCTTCTGTTAAATCACGAAAATGCTCTAATAGCGGGTCTTCCATTAGCAGCTTTGCCAAACAGATTTCAATGATGTTTTCCGCATTCGATCCATCTCTTTCCGCTTTAATAATTTTTTTCCATAAGAAAATCTGGCGGCGATGGTTCTCCAGTAACTTCGCGGCATCATCGGCAAGGCCATAGTGACCCAAGCATACTTTATTTGACCTGAGCGGGATCAGCTTTTCGACACTTTCCAAATATGTGTCAAAGAAAAAACGTGGCGGTGTTGCCGGCCGTGAGCAAAAACGGTCCTGGCCGGCGGAATAATGCACGCCGCAGGCCTCACCAATAAACAGGTAGTTTTTCGTCCAGTAACTCACATGATGCAATGCATGGCCGGGGGTAATCACCGGGACAATAACGTCAGATGTAAATTTTTCGGCATCCAGAGATTGGTGCCTGGAAATCGCCTGAATAGGCCCGTATCCGTCGGCCATGGAACCGAGCACCTTTTTTGACCCTTCCCAAAGGCGGGACGGATCAACCAGATGCGGAATGCCGGCAGGGTGACACACGATCGGTGTCTGGGGAAAATGAGCAGCAATCTCACCAATTGCACCGGCATGGTCTAAATGAATGTGCGTCAGGAGGATAAGATCAAGATGGTATATGTTTATATCCCGCAGGGCAATTAACAATTCTTTGGCTGTTGAAGACGGACCCACATCTACCAAAAAAGTGACCTCACCTCGATACAGCCAGGCGCAAATGAAATTTTCAAAACCTTTTAGAGGCGGGTTGAGCGTGATTAAAAAAAGATCATCGGAAATTTTTTCGATTTTGTAATTCACCGTGCCACCCTGAATCGATTTCTAATCCAATGGCGTGAGGTTAAATGCGGCCGGTGGCCTTTAAAGTTTCCTTGTAAACTCGATAAAATAGCTCGGTATCCGTAATCCCGCGACTCAATATTTTGCCGACGTCTTCAATGTTTTTGGAATTGATAATAAGATTCACACTTTTATTGAATGCCATCATGTTATCCATGGTACGATAGCGGTCGCTGATCAATGCCACAAACATATTGCGACGGACAGACATAGGCAGCCGCTCGATATAAATTAGAACCCCGTTAGAATCGGGGTCGACGGCATCGAAACTCTCATTGACCACAATCAAATCATAGACGTGGTATCGCATGCGCTTCAACGCATCCCGAGCGCTTTCTGCAACTGTAATTTGATATTCCATTAAATTTAGGGCATTCACGATAGTTTTACTGGCGGCGGAATTTTGTTCACATAAGAGGGCTGTTAGCCCCTCTTCTTCAATAAAATCAAAAGGTTTTTCCGAAGCATCATAGGTCTCGTTATCATTCGGTTCAGTGGCTTTAACCTGATTTCCGGCACCTGCTTTACCCGGATTTAAAATCATTCGGGATTTGCATTTAGGACACGGAATGGTTGTAGATCGACCTACGGGTATTTTGTCATCCGGAATTCGGAATTTACTCGTGCAATTTTTACAAATAATATCCATGACGGTAATGGGTTCGATTAGTATTTGGGGGTTTTCGTTTAATGAAACAACTCTATCACCAGTTTGTTAAGATATACGTCACAATGCCTTATCGTATGCCCGGTCTATTTCGAGTTTTTCTATATCGGTCGTGGCTTCACCGCGCGAGCTTTTGATCGCATCAATGCCTCGGCCAACAATTCCTCTTTGGGACGAATAGGCCATAGCGGTATCCTGCGTAATAAGTCCTTCCTCATACAATCCAACGAGATGCTGGTCAAAGGTCATCATGCCAAAGGCGGTGCTGGCCTGCATGATATCGTAAAAGGTTTTTCCTTCGGATTCACCGTGCAGAATCGTATCCTGCACCCTTAAATTAGTTCCCATGATCTCAAATGTGGCGACTCGTCCCCCACCGACTTTAGGCAGGAGGCGTTGACAGACGATCCAGCGCACCGAATCTGCTAACCGAATCCGAATTTGGCGTTCATCTTCGTTGGGGAACATACCTATGACACGGTTTACGGTGGATCCGGCGTCGACCGTGTGTAATGTGGTTAAGACAAGGTGTCCGGTCTCCGAGGCGCTGAGTCCGATTTCGACTGTTTCTCTATCGCGCATTTCACCAACGAGGATTACCTTAGGGGCTTGCCGGAGTGCAGCCCGCAATCCATTGGCATAGGTATCAAAATCAAGCCCGAGTTCTCTTTGATTAAATGTGGACTTTTTGTGCGGGTGCTGATATTCCACCGGATCTTCGAGGGTGATGATGTGCACGGATTTGGTCTCGTTGATCTGATCAAGTATGGCTGCTAAACTAGTCGTTTTTCCAGAACCCGTAGCGCCGGTAACAAAAACAAGCCCATTCTTCTCTTGCGCAATTTGATACATGGGCTTCGGTAGATTACGTTCCTCGATGGTTGGAATTTTTGATTCGAGCTTACGTAATACAATTGAAAGATTGGCGCCTTGGGAGAAAATGTTGACCCTAAACCGTGCTTTACCAGGCAAACTGTAGGACAGGTCGCATGATCCCTGCTTAAGCAGTGTTTCGGTTAAACGGCGGTCTTGGCTGACGAGATTGAGAGCCAGAATTTCGGTCTGAAATGGCGTCAGTGATTTAAAATTCGGTTTGATGTCAACTGGGATCAATTCGCCGGCACTCTCAACCTGCATCGGTTTGCCGACCGTGAAGTTCAGATCGGATACCTCCCGATGAGAGTCAAGCATTTTAACCAGTATGTGGTCGATCTCCTGTTTTTTCATAATATGATTCCTGCATCCCCCAATTAGACTTCGGTAAAATCGGCCGGTGGTGCCTTGAGCAAAGGTCTGAATTTGTTCTTTTCATTTGATTTAGCGTAGGCTTCTTCGGCACTGATCATCCCCTTTTTATACAAGTCCATGATGGAGTCATCCAAAAGCACCATGCCGTATTTCTTGCCGGTTTGGATCATCGAAGGCAGTTGATGCGTTTTACCCTCCCGGATCAAATTTCGTACCGCCGGATTGGCAATTAAGATTTCGAGTGCAACCACTCGACCCTTGCGGTCGATCCTTTTGAAAAGCGTTTGGGCAATAACCGCCCGCAATCCATCTGCAAGGGTTGAGCGGATAAGCGGTTGTTCATGGGATGGGAAGACTTCGATGACCCGATCAACAGTTTTCCATGCACTAGACGTGTGCAAGGTGGAGAAAACAAGGTGACCGGTGGATGCAGCTTCGACAGCCAGTGAAATCGTCTCAAGGTCCCGCATTTCACCGACCAGTATGATATCTGGATCCTCACGTAGCGCACCCCTTAGGGCTGTTGAAAACGAATGCGTGTGGATGCCTATTTCCCTGTGATTCACAATACATCCCTGGCTCTGATGTACAAATTCAATAGGATCTTCAACCGTAATGATATGATCTTTACGGGTGCGGTTGGCCACATCGATGATAGCCGCCAGTGTGGTTGATTTTCCACTTCCGGTCGGGCCGGTGACAAGGATTAATCCTCGCGGAAGTGTGGCCAGTTTTGATACTACCGGGGGAAGGCCGAGCTGTTCTGCGGTCATAATGCTACTGGGTATCTCTCTGAAAACTGCGCCCACCCCATTTTTTTGCATAAAAAAATTGGCGCGATATCTGGCGAGTCCCGGTATCTCGTAACCGAAATCAATATCACCGCTTTCTTCGAATTGCTTGACTTTTTGCTCTGGAGCAATTTCGTAAAGCATGCTCCTGAGATCATCGTTATCCAAAACTTTATACTTAACTCTTTCTATTTCACCACGAATTCTGAGGGCCGGAGGTTGACCCGACGCTAAATGTAAATCGGATGCCCCCTGCTCATTCATTAATTTGAAAAATGCATCAATTTTTGCCATTCGTTGCTCCTGGTTTTGTATTCGTCAAGGAGTGACGACAAATCGTAATGTACGGAATCTTAATCGCTCCACGGGATATGTGCCCTTCACATGCAGCTGGAAAAAAGATGCCCAATTCTGATAAGACCGCCTCAGGCGATAATTTTCTGCTACGGATTCACAGCCGGAAAATACGGTTGCGTTAGTAAAATCGCCTCAGGCGGTCTTTTGTAAAAATTATCTTTTTAAAAAAAGATGTTATTTCGCCTGCTTTAACAGTTTCAGCTTGGCATCCTCGTCATCCATTTCTTTGGCGCCCTCCTTGCTGATTTCAAGAAGTTTGCTATGAGCCTCGATTATCGAGCTGATCTGAACTTCGATTTGGGTACGTTGTCGTTTTAGCTCCAAGATGTCTTCGTGCAATTGTGCGAGCCGATTGTGAGCTTTATTCAATATTTTTTCGGCTTTCACCTCGGCTTCGGCAATAATCAGTTCCGCCGATTTTCGAGCATTGTCTTTCATTTGATCCAGGACTTTTTGGGAATTTAACATCGCGCGTTTAAAGGTTTCTTCGCGTTTTCGATATCCCTGGATTTCCAGACCGAGGCGTCGAACCTCTTCCTGCAATGCTTGATTTTCCCTGTGTAAAAATTCGACGCCGTTCGCAAGCTGTTCGAGAAATGTGTCCACTTCCCGGATGTCAAACCCTCTGAACCTGGTTTTAAACTTCTGCTGCTGTATATCAAGGGGGGTAATACTCATCGACGTTCACCTGCCTTTCCTTTTAGCGCATGGTTAACGCTATTTCGTACAAGCTGTTCACTACAAATCTTTGTAGAAAGATGATTGCCAGCAGAACAATCACCGGGGAAAAGTCAATGCCACCAAAGCTCAGGGGAATTCGTCTTCGAATTGGATAGAGTACGGGCTCAGTAACATTGTGAATGAACCGTACGATCGGATTATAAGGATCCGGACTTACCCATGACAGAATTGCCCGGGCAATGACGATCCACATGAAAATGTTAAGTACCCATCTGAGCACTTCGGCAACGGCGGCTAATAAATTACTGAAGACAAACATATGAGGCCCAACCTTTTTATCTTAACTCATCGCGAAACGTTGTGTGGTCCGGCCAAACTGCCGGGGGTTAACTAAACTAAATTATATTCTCATCGATAAGTCAAGAAATTTCATTAGAAATCAAAGGGTAAGCCCTCTTCAGCACCTTGATCCGTTCGAACTTAAGAACAAATCGTCCGTACATTTCCATTTGCCCATGTGAGCTTCTTGCGCGTTTCCCCCCTTTTTTATTTTTGAATCTCCCGTCTGAATCTGTTTTCAAAGAGCCACAAAAAAATGTCCATTGTGTAGCTGTTGCAAGACATTCCTCAAAATTAGCCTTTTGATTAGGTGGATTCCAAAATGTTCCGTTTGGATTAGAGGCTAAATTCATTCCACTATATAGCCTGTATCGGTTGGGAAGGGGCAAAACTTAAGCAATATTCCCACTTCTATGGTTTGGGGCTTGTCCTCAATTGATAGAGATGACCTCTAATTTGAATATATTTAAAATTATCACATCCGTATGCAGAATGCAAATACTGGGGAAATGAACGATAAGTATTAAGCGGAAACGATTTGAAGAACTTTTTTTTCCATCGAGAACCTTTTCGTCGGTGTATTCGCGCGTTTTTAAAAATCCTGGATTGATATCCTTAAATCGTCAAATCTACGCTGAACATAGTCAATTAGTTCTCACCCACCGGCGACCATCGGAATCAAAAAAACCTCGGCGTTATCCGGAATTAGGGTTTTATCGAAATTGGGCCTTGAAACATAGGTGTCGTTGATGCGAACAACAGCATAGGGATGGGAATCGTTTATGACATCCAGCAGTTCCGATATCGTCATCCCCTCACGCCAGGTATAGGATTTGCCGGAAACCGTTATCATTGCTCCACTCCATTTGATTTGAGCACGTCCAAAACCTCCGGGAAGTCAATCCCCAGGCGCTTTACTGTTTTTACGGTTGGAATTCCGTCTGGCGTCCATCCCCTGCGATCGTAGACTGCATCTTTGAGTTTTTCATACTGCTCTAAGCGTAACCGTCGCAGCAGGGCGACTTTTTCAGCGGTTGTTTTGTCTGCTATATCCGCTTTATATTTTTCGGTCAGCTGGGTGTCGTAGCGGTCGGCCCTGGACTCATATTCCAGATCGGTTACCGGCCCGACCGCTCGGTAGGGGATATCGTCATGTTCTCTGCGGCCAAAACCCATTTTCAAATTGAAGATGCGTTGAAAATTATAGACAGCCTCACTCATGGTTATCAGGTCTTCAGGAGCGGACTCGCGCCCGGTTATCGAGCTGAAGTAATCGGCATACCACTGAACATGCTTCAGGACTTTTGCGGGTTCCGCCGTGTCTTTGTTGTCCTCGGGGATGATATCATTCCAGGGCAGCTTGCACAGACCGCAGAGACCAAACCAGGTGCGAAACATGGGAAACCAGTGAAGGGCCTCGGCCTTCTGTTCGAAGGTGGGCATGAAATTATGAACCATATCCAGAAAAATCAACCACGCTTCGTCATGCTGAGGACCTTTAAGTGCCAAACCGTAACCGCCCTGCTGAGCCAAAGACTCTTTGGTCATATATTCTGAAAATTCCAGCCCCTTGGCTTCCATCCCGATATCTTCCAAAATTTTAGGATCCATTCCGTAATCGGCGGAAAATATAGTTTTCATTTTTCGAACACCCTGCCCGACGGTTTGGCCGAATCCCTCACCGCTCGCCATTTGATGTACCAATTCCAGGGCGCTTAACCGATTGCCGAAGCTCAAGGCCAGGCCGCCGGTGTTGGTTTCCTTAAGCAGTCCCATTTCGAAGCACTCCATGGCAAAGGCAATAGCTGTCCCGACCGATATAGTGTCCAGACCGTAAGCGTCGCAGTAAAAATTTAACTCCACTACCGTATGAGGATCAAAGATTCCAAGATTGGACCCGCAGCCGGCGATGGTTTCATATTCCGGACCGTCTACAAATACTTTTTGACCCTTAAACGGTCCGGTGAGAGGCACAAAATCCTTGACGCCATGCGAGCAAGCCACCGTGCACCCCATCCAGCAGCCGTCAAACCCCGGATCAAACAGCCTCCGATAGACTTTTTGGCCCAAGTTGGGTGCTTCGGGATGCGATCCGTACCGGAAATTGTGAGTCGGCAGCAAATCGTGGTCATTCATAATAGTAACCAGGTGGGTAGTCCCGATACGTGACATTTCATTTTGTTTGGGATCCAGTTCAACAATTTCACGCGAATGCAGTTTGGAGACGCGTTTTAGTCGTTCTTTGTCCGCAGGTCTGTTCGTCTCCATAGTCACCGTATCCCAGCGTACCACGACAGCCTTGATGCCTTTATCGGCGAACACGGTGCCGATACCACCACGACCTGCTTGTTTATAGCGGGCACGCTTGCGTTTGGCATCATACCAGCTAAAATTCAAACACCCCATTAGAGAGTTTTTCGCTCCCGGTCCGGCCGAGACCACGGAAACATGGCGAGGTTTTCCCTCGGCAAAATACTCGGTGAGCAGAGCGGACAATTCGTAGGCATTATCGGGAAGACCGGTGGCATTGAATATCTGAATTTGCTGGCTAACACCATCTATGAAAATTACCGTGTCGGCGTCAGCTTTACCTTGAATTGTCAACGCATCGAAACCGGAGAACTTCAAATAAGGGCCGAAATAACCCCCTACATTTGAATCAATAACCGATCCTGTCAACGGCGAAAGCGTGGTCACAATACTCTTGCCGGAACCGGGATAGGTGGGGGTGCCTCCTAGCGGGCCGCACGCGATGCAAATGGCATTTTCCGGGTCATTCCATTGGGTGGTTGCCTGAACTGCATTCCAAAGCAGCCATAAATCATAACCTTTGCCGCCTATAAAAACGTCTTTTGTTTTTTGTTCAACCGGACTGATTTCAATTCCTGCTGTTGATAGGTTCACAGACAGGGTCTGATCCGCATAGCCCTTTTCAATTTCAGGCCGTTCATAATCCAGTGTCTTGACCGGGTTTAATTCGAAATTTGGCATGGTTAAGCTCCTTATAATGATGATCTACTTTGCAGTTTAGATATATGAAAATCTGGTTATCTGCAAAGACCACGTGGCTTCTCTTAGAATTGTCTTCAAAGCCGGGGCAACTTTCTTGAACTTTTGGGATAACCGTATATTACAAAATTCAGGCTCCAGCACGAATCCGACTACTCTAAACGATCTTAGCGATTCAGGCAAGTCCCAAAACCCAACAATCACAATCATCACCTGATTCCACTATCCGCAACCGAATATCCAGCTTCAATGGGACCCGCACCAAACCTCCGGCAGTCGCTATCCAAGGCTACTTCAGTGCTTCTTGGCCTTCAAACGTTCGATAGGGTGAAAATTCTTCTAAAATGATGCGATCACTTTTGGTGGCAGTGGCGGTCACTATACGGGCTACCACCTCACTGATTCCGGGTGCCAACATCAATCCCTGACCACACATACCGGTGACGTGCAATAACCCCTTAAGCTCCCGGTTCCATCCGACCAGAGGTGATCCGTCCGGCGTCATCGGATACAGGCCTCGCCATGTTCTGCGAACCCGAAGATTCTTCAGCCGAGGCAGCAATCGAACCATCCGGCTGCAAACCTGGGGCAAAAACGCCGACGTTTCACGTTTGTCCGTTCCGATGATCGGCGGATGCGGTGTGATACAGAATACCACCTGGCCATGCTGATTTTGATAAAAATAGTAGTTTTTTGACCCCGGTGCGGGACGAATATCCACAACCATGCATTTAAAGAAGGGTTGCACCGGTTCGGTTATAGCGCCTTCGTGAGAATCCGGTATAATAGGAATGTCAACATTTACGGTCTTGCACAGCTGCGGCGAAAAGGGCCCGGCAGCGTCTATCACAACCGGAGCATGGTAGCGAAAACGATCCGTGACCACTCCGGCCACCTTGCCATTCTGACACAGGATTTCGGTAACTTTTTCGTTGAAATGAAATTCAACTCCCAACGTCTTCGCCCGTCGATAAAAGGCATTTACAGCAAGCAACGGCGAAATGGATCCGTCATCCGGGGCAAAGGTGCCGCCTCGCAGTCCATCCGGATTTATTCCTGGGATGGTTTCCTGAATTTTATCCGGTGGTACATAGTGGATATTCAATCTGTATTTTTGCTGAATGGGCAGTAAGTTTTTCAGCATCCTCTCATCGGATTCCCGGTAGGCCGGAAAGACATAGCCACCCTTTAGCCACTCGATATTGTCACCGAAGCGGTCCTGCCAGGTGGAAAATATCTCCAGAGACCGCCGGCATGTCATAATTTTACCCGGATCGGAATGGGTGGCTCTCACACCCCCGATGGCGTGCTTGTTTTCTCCCTGACCCGGTGATGGTTGCATGTCGATGACCAGCGGCCGAATTCCGCATTCGGCTAAGGCCATAGCTGTGGGAACGCCCACAGAGCCGGCACCGACAATGATTACATCCCTAATCAAATTCGTTAGGTCCTTTCGAGTTTCCCATTATCAGAAACTTGATGAGCTCCTGCCAATACGCCGATCGGCACCTCTACGAATAGAGGCCGATCAACTCTATCGGTCACTGAAGCAAGTTCGATACCTTCTTCTTTGAATATGCGCCAAATCATGGGTCGGCAGGTTTTGGAGCCGCAGGATCCCATGCCGGCCCGGGTCAGCGCTTTGAGTTGATTCATGTCCCTGACGCCGTCTCTAATGGCATCTTTGATTTCACCGGCGGTGATTCTTTCACAGCGACAGACAATAGCATCATCGGGTGGCAGTTGCTTTTCATAGATTTTGGAAGGCTCGATTTGTTTTTCCTGGACCCAGATACCCGCCGCTGCCTTTGCGACAGCCTTGTCGACGTTTACCTGGACCAGAAGAGTTCCGGGATATTTGCGCCGGGAGCGCACGTTTGCGACCGGATAATAACCCAAAATGGCTCCGTCTATATCGGTGATCGGAACTTTCTGGCCGACGTTCACCCGTTCTCTCCATACCTCGTAAGGCAGGGTTACGAGAGGGTTAATCGGATCTTCTCTGAAATCCACCATGGTAACGGAAAGACCGGGGCAGACGGCGACACAGCTGGCACAGCCGGTGCAGACATCCAAATCGATCATATGTGGCAGACCGGTTATGCTATCATTTTCGGTTTTGATGGCTTCCACCGGGCACACCGCAGTGCAGGGGTTGCAAGGCACTTCCTGGTAGCAGTGAAATATCGGAAATACACCGTCATCTTTTGCCGGCGGTTTACGCCGCTCTTCTCGACCGGGTTTTGATTTCAGAATAGCGGCTTTTTCATCCCACTCTTTGGGGATTTCTCCCACATCGATACCAAGGGATTGGGCAATTTTGACCCCCTCAATTTTACCGGCAAACATGGCCGCTGATGCTTCCCCAATTTCATGCGCATCGCCGACGCAAAACACATCCATTCCCCACTGTTTGGCCTTATGGTAGAACTCATTGACCTCGGCCAGGCCAACCGCAATTAATACCGTATCTACCCTGAAGGTTATCTGAGTTCCGGTAATGACATTCCACTTATCGTCGAGAGCGGCAATGGTGACCGTTTCAACCTTGTCCGATCCGTTGGCGGAAACAACGGTATGGCTGGTGTAGATGGGAACACCCAGGCGTTTGAGTTTGTCGGCATGGACTTTGTAACCGCCGACCTGGGGTAGGGCCTCCACAAGGGCCACGACCTCAATGCCGGCTTGAATCGCGTGATAGCCTGCAATCAGACCTACATTACCGCCGCCGACGATCAGCACCTTTTCAGAAGATTTTACCAAATCGCGATTGACGAGAGTCTGAAAGGCACCGGCACCGTATACGCCGGGCAAGGTATTGCCAGGAAAAGAGAGCATTTTCTCTCGGGCTCCTGTTGCTACCAGAAGCTTTTCGGGCATTATTTTACAGTACTGGTTGTTTTTTTTGACCACGCCGACAACTTTGTCGGAATACACGGCTACAGCGGTGGTATTCAGCCAAATGTCAACTGATTGCAGCATTGACACCTCTTTTTCTAAAATTTTACCAATTTCAAATCCTCGGGTTCCGGCGTAAGAATCTTCAACCGATCCGAAAAACTTGTGTGTTTGAAGCACGAGCTTGCCCCCCAAATGGTCTTTATCGTCGACAATAAGGGTGTTGAGGCCGAGTTTGCCAAGCTCTATCGCTGCCGAAAGACCGGCCGGACCGCCTCCGATAATTAATACCTGCACTTTTGTAGTCGGTATTTGGCCGATGTGAGGGATGGTGTCGTCCGGGGGAAGCGCTGGTAGGCCTTCGACACGTTGTACAACCATTTTGTCTCTCAACGCGGTCATGCATGATTTGACCGGACGACCGTCGCAAATCACCATACACTGGGAGCACTGTCCGTTGGCGCAGAAAATCCCTTGGGGGCTGTTATCTTTATGATGGTGTCCGAAAATATGAATGCCGTTTGCCAATAGCGCCGAAGAAATCATTTCTTCAGAGTAGCCGGTCAATTTCCTGCCATTCCAAGTAAATGTCACGACCTTTTTTTCAGGAATTGCAAGGATGGGATGTTTTGTAATTCGATGTTTTGTCATGGGCTGCCATTCGCATAAAATTTTAAGCATATTAAAATTTAGTCACTGTGTCTTGCTGTTCTCTTCTCGTCATATATCGATTAAAGCGTTTTACATGATTTTGGGCCAATTTGCGGGCACGTTCCGCCTGGCCCTTTTCTATTGCCTGGATGATGTCGCAGAGATCTTGATGATTTTCCTGAAGTTCAGGCTGCTCCATGGAAAGAAATCGGTCATAGTACTTATGGATATTGTCGTGAATAGAATGGAGTACGGATATATAAATTGGATTGCAGGTAATCTCTGCCAGGGTCATGTGAATCTTTTTGTCGATTTCAATGAACATGTTTCGGTGTGAACTTCCTTTGTGCACACATTCCCGGGCGGTTTCCAGAAGCTGTTTTAGCAGCTGAATGTCCTCGGTGGTATGCCTGCCGGCCGCGTGCGCCGCAACAATTCCCTCCACATCTTCGCGAAATTCGGCTAAATGATTTAGAGAGACCTTTTGAGATCGAATCAAAAGACCCAAACTTTCGCTGATTTGATGGGTATCTACGGCTTTAACCATCGAGCCACCGCCTACGCCCAGCTTGATTTCGATCAAGCCTTTATGCTCTAATACCCGCAGCGCTTCACGCAGGGTGCCCCGGCTGATGCTGAACATCTCTTTTAGTTCTCGTTCTGGCGGCAGGAGCTCCCCGGTTTTGATTCTGCCGTCTAGAATAGCCTCTTGAATTTGGTCGACAACATCCTGAAATACTTTCGTTTGCTTCGCCGCCTGAAACATTTGGAAACCTCTTTTGACGCGTACCGTAGAAAAACAGACTATTTTTATAATGGTTAAACCATTATAATTTTTTTTATTCTTTTTGTCAAGACGAACATTTTTGTATTATTTTCTTGACTTTAGAATACTCAAACTTTAGTTAACGTAGCTTTGTGGCTACTGCGTCTGGGTGGGATTATGGAATGGCGGCAACATTTAAGGATTAGAAAATAAAGCAGGGATATTTTTTTAAGCACTTTTTAAGACAGGGAGTTCTGTAAAAATGTTAAACGATAAGAGAATTGCTATCATCGGCACGGGAAACATGGGGGAGGCACTGGTTAGCGGTCTGATTGTTTCGGGATCATCCAGCCCTAAAAACATTATCTGTACGGATGTCAGGCAGTATAAGCTGGATGAGATCAAATCGAGATATAAGGTTCGCACGACAACCAACAACCTCAAGGCGGTTGCTGAAGCAGATATCGTCATTTATTCGGTCAAACCCCAGATTATGGCGGCAGTGATAAGTGAGACCGCCCCCAAACTGGATACGACCAAACTTATTATTTCAATCGCCGCCGGTGTCCCCCTGGCTGCGATCGAGTCTTGCATCCAGAAAGACCTGCGTCTTATCCGCGTAATGCCCAACATTGCCGCCGCCGTGAAAGAGGCGGCATCTGCCCTTGCGGCCGGTGATCATGCTACTGAAGAGGATATCGAGCTGGCGATGGAAATTTTTAACTCGATCGGCAAGAGTGTCTTTATCAAAGAGAATTACTTAATGGACGCCATTACCGGTTTGAGTGGCAGCGGTCCGGCTTATATTTTCTTGATTGTGGATGCACTTGCGGATGCGGGGGTTAAAATGGGGCTTGCGCGTCGAGAAGCCCTTTTTCTCGCCACGCAAACGGTTCTGGGTGCAGCTAAATTATTGATGGAAACCCAAGAGCATCCTGGACAGCTGAAAGACAAAGTGACCTCGCCTGGAGGAACGGCCATTGCCGGCTTGGCGACACTCGAAAGCGGCGGCCTTCGTACAACCTTAATCAACGCTGTAGAGGTGGCAACCAACCGTTCCAAAGAATTGGGTGAGATGATGATAAAAAATTTTACGGAAAACAACGCCTGTAAAACGAAATAGTCCTTGTTCTCTGCCTTTAATTTCATCGCACGAGCTTTGAGCCACACGAGTTTACGTACAGTTACCTATTTATAACCAACTATCTTTTAACAGGCTAAAATTAAACGGAAATTCTTGCATTCCCGGTTCGTTGCACCGGTTTACCTCTTTAGCTGACGTCGTATCCCCGGTGGAATTTGTAAATCTTGTTTAACCGTGCTAGAATGACAAATTATCAATTTGCGTTATTTTGTTTGGAGACAACTTATCGCTATTGCGTCAATAAGGGTGGAAAATCAATAAATGAAAAAGCCTGCTGCTGGAATTTTAATTTTGTTGCTTGTCATCTGTCTGGTTTGGTGGTCGGATGGGGTCGGATCTTCCAATAAAATCGAATGGCAATCGTATTCTGCAGGCATGGCGCGCGGCAAATTTGAGAAAAAAAAGATATTTCTCCACTTTTATGCAGATTGGTGCGCTGCATGCAGCGTTATGGATAAACACACCTTTAACGATTCTAGTGTGATCGCATCATTGAATGAAAATTTCATTCCCATCAAAGTGGATGTGGACAGGGAAAAAGAAACGTCTGCCGTGTATAGCATCATGGCGATTCCAGATACCTGGTTCATTGCAGAAAACGGTGACCCTATCGGTCATCGAGCCGGATACATTCCCCCCGACCAACTGAAGGTCATACTTAAGATGATTTTGGATGAGGCGACTGGACAACAATGATTTCTGTGGTATATTCATCTCAATGGTTATTCTAATATGAGACGACAATCATCTGGAACCGCAAAACTCGAACCGCTAATGCGGGATCATACAGGAAACGTCATCGCTCCTGCCGGTTTAAAGAAGCTGATCCGAGAGGCTCCAACGTCTACCCCCCCCCTGGATGGCGTTTATAAACCAGCCTGTGTTTTTCTATTGCTTTACGAAATCGAGGATCCCCACATTCTAGCCATCCAAAAAGCGGATAGCGAAGGATATCCATGGCGCAACCAGGTCGCTCTGCCGGGTGGACATGTAGATCCGGGAGACACCAGCCCTCTGGAGGGTGCCTTCCGTGAGCTGCAAGAGGAGGTTAATATACAGCGCGACCAAGTGGAGCTCTTGGGATCAGCTGGGCATTTCCAAACCATTAACAACAGAGACATCGAGGTGTTTATCGGGCACTGGAATGGCAGGGGAACGGTCCGCTGCGATCAAGCCGAAATTTCGAGAATACTCGAGATACCCGTTCGATCTTTAGTTAAAACCCATCTGGCTAAAAATTATCACGGTCGCTTCCCAGATGTGCAGGAACTCAGATATCCCTTTGAAGATGTGATCATCTGGGGTGTTACCGCACGAATTTTACACCACTTTATCGAACTTTTGTATCCAATACTGGATACATAATCCCAATTTTTGCCTCTTTGGTACAACTAAAATAATAGATGAATATTCCGGTTCTACAGACACAGAACGTCGCGCGTTCTGCTGTTATTTGGAGACATAGCGTTTAACAAAGCGAATCGTGGTGGAAATGATCAACGCTCCGCTTAAAGCCACGAGCAGAATGGGAAGCCAGATATAGCCGCTGTAGGGGTTAAAATTTCGAGCCACTGAAATGCCGGCTATGCCGAACAAAAGCACAAGTAGCATAAACAAGATGACTAAAAAATAGGCCGTCTTGGAATGATACCAAGGTATAACGGCTTTTCTAAATACCGGATTTTTATCTGAAGGCATGAAGTTGTTGACACTATTATTTTGCCTATTCCGGCAAAATATCGTAAATGTTAAAAAGCAAAACCTGAATCGATGGGGCATATGACCATTTAATCCTATCTATTCAGAAACGAAAAATCAAGCTATGAAAAACCCAAGGGATGCCTATACAGCCGTATTTTCGTCCAAATTATGCCGCCGGCTTTTTTGGTATACAGTATGGATCGTATGGCTGTGGGGGTGTGCCGTGGCACCAACCAAAACGCAATTAAGTGATAAATCCCATACCTTTGAAGTCAATACAATAATCTCCAGCCGGCTTGGACGTCTTGCTGCATTTAAAGAACTTATCGATGATCTTGATAGATGCCGTATCATTTACGTCGGAGAAAAGCATACCAACGTCTTTCATCACAAGATTCAGCTCGAGGTCATCCAGGCTGTTTATAAGAATCATCCTAATCTCGCCGTTGGTATGGAAATGTTTGATACATCGTATCAAAAAGCTTTAGATAAATGGTCTGCCGGCCAGCTGGACGAGCGCACCTTTCTGAGACAAGTACATTGGTATGCGAACTGGCGCTACGATTTTTCCTTGTACCGTGATATCCTGAATTTCATAAAAGAAAACCATATCCGCCTTGTAGGTCTGAATATTCCTTTTCACATTCCTTCGAAAATTCGCGTCGGCGGCATCGAAAATTTAGGGGATCATGACAGGATATACCTTCCTGAAAACATAGACATCTCCAACCAGGAGCATAGAGAGTATGTGGCGAAAGTTTTTGAACACCATAATTTTGGTGGGAAAGTGGATTTCGAGGATTTTTATATGGCCCAGGCAGTTTGGGATGATGCTATGGCGGCAGCCATCGCGGATAACCTGGGAAACGACGTCATGATCGTCTTAGCCGGAAATGGTCATATCCAATACAAATACGGAATACCGCAAAGAGCCTTTCGCCTCACGAACGTGGCTTTCTGCACCATTTACCCAGTGGCGGTTGAAGGAGATGTTGATTTGAAGGTGGCCGACTATATCTGGGTGACCGAGTCGTCGAAGGAAAGCCAATAGATGCAGTATCACAGAAAATGACATCACCACGGAAAATCGCTGATCACGTCACACCAAGTCTTCTGTTCTAGATATTTCACCCCCATATATTGCAGTTTCATTTTTGACAAATACCAAGATGTTGTGGTATATATATAATATCCGTTGACGGAAAGAGACCCACATATCGTAGCGATACGCATTCTCGTTTACATTAGTCCCCTTACAAGGATTGCCACACACATCCTTTTTTTTAACGGTCGAATTTTGTAATTTGAATCTGAATCTGCAATGTATTGATTTATAAACCGAGAGAGAGGTGTCTGCCGTGTTTGATAAAATTAAGAAGCGAAATGGAAGAATTGTTGAGTTTGATTCGTTAAAAATAACGTCTGCTATAACCAAGGCTGGCAAGGCGACCGGAGAATTCGAAGAGCGAGAAGCTAAAAAATTAACCTTACGCGTCTTGACACTGGCACATGAGATGCGCCTGGGACCGATTCCGGAAGTAGAAGAAATTCAAGATATCGTTGAACGAATACTTTTAAATTCCCCCTATTATAGAACAGCCAAGGCGTATATTTTATACCGTGAACAACACGCCCAGATCCGACAGATGGCTACCAGGGCCAATGTAGATCTGGTGGATCACTATATCCAGAAGCTGGACTGGAAAATCAAAGAAAACAGCAACATGAGCTATTCTCTGCAAGGCCTCAATAATTACATCTCATCAGAAGTAACTTCGGAATACTGGTTAAACAGCATCTATCCGCCTGAAATAAGAACCGTCCATAAAAATGGCGACATTCACATCCATGATCTAAGCCTGCTCTCAGTGTACTGCGTAGGTTGGGACTTACAGGACCTGCTTCGAAAAGGCTTCAAAGGTGTTGAGGGCAAAGTTGAAAGCTCACCACCCAAGCATTTACGGTCGGCCCTGGGGCAAATTGTCAATTTTTTTTACACCTTGCAAGGAGAAGCCGCCGGGGCTCAGGCGATATCCAATTTCGACACTCTCCTGGCACCATTTGTTCGCTGCGATCAGCTCGAATACCAAGAAGTGAAACAGGCGTTGCAGGAATTTATATTTAACATCAACATTCCAACGCGGGTAGGCTTTCAAACGCCGTTTACGAATATTACACTCGATCTCTATGTCCCCTCCGTCTTGAAAAATCAGCAGGTTATTGTTGGCGGTATCGGTCAAAACGAGACCTACGGTGAATTTCAAGCGGAAATGGATATGATTAATCGTGCGTTTGCCGAGGTGATGATGGAAGGGGATGCCAAGGGCCGTGTATTTACCTTTCCAATTCCTACCTACACTATTTCTGAAGACTTTGACTGGGAAAATCCCAACCTTGAGCACGTATGGCAAATGACCGGCAAATATGGAATCCCCTATTTTTCCAACTTTATAAATTCAGATATGTCACCCGAAGATGCCCGATCCATGTGCTGCCGCCTGCGTTTGGATAATCGGGAACTTTTAAAACGCGGCGGGGGTTTGTTTGGTGCCAATCCGCTGACCGGATCCATTGGCGTGGTCACAATAAATTTGCCGCGAATCGGCTATTTGAGTCAAATAAAAAATGAATTTTACTCTAACCTGATCGAAAAAATTCAGCTGGCTGTCGAAAGCTTATTGATTAAACGTAAGGTCTTGGAAAAATTCACAGCAAGACATCTGTATCCCTACTCCAAATTTTATTTGAGAGACGTTAAAAAAGGAGCGGGCTCCTATTGGAAGAATCATTTTTCTACCATTGGCATCATCGGCATGAACGAGGCCTGTTTAAATTTTCTCGGGGAAGATATCACCACGGAGCACGGCCAACAATTTGCTCTGGAAGTGATGGATTTCATCCGTGATACCCTGTCAAAGGTTCAGGAAGAAACCGGCGATATCTTTAACCTGGAAGCCACGCCGGCCGAGGGAACATCCTATCGACTCGCCATGCTGGACAAGCAGAAATATCCCGACATCATCTGTGCCAATGAGACAGACGTTCACGGTGGGGCCCCTCCCTATTACACGAATTCCAGCCAGTTGCCGGTGAATTTTAGCGATGATATCTTTGAGACCTTAAGACTCCAGGATGAGCTCCAGACCAAGTATACCGGTGGTACGGTTTTACACATTTACCTCGGTGAACAAGTTGGCGACACCAACGCTATCCGAGGGCTTGTACAAAAGATTGCGACAAATTACAGGCTTCCATATTTTACCCTTACACCCACGTTCAGCATATGCCCATCACATGGTTATCTGATCGGCGAGCAGAGCACCTGTTCATCATGCGGTCAGGCGACGGAAGTCTATTCACGGGTAGTGGGGTATCTTCGGCCTGTGAAGCAATGGAATAGCGGGAAGCAGGCCGAATACGGCAATCGCAAGAAGTTCAATGTAGCTTCTGGAGATTAAGTATGCATATTGGTGGGGTACAAAAAAACTCGTTAATTGATTATCCAGGAAAGCTGTGTTCGGTAATTTTTTCTAGCGGGTGCAATTTTGACTGCCCGTATTGTCATAATCCGGATCTTGTTAGGAGCACCTCGACATGCCAAACGACTATAAATTCTGATGAGATCGTCAAGTTTCTCGCAGAGCGCCGGAGGTTTCTGGATGGTGTCGTCATTTCCGGCGGGGAGCCCACCTTACAGCATGATCTGGTGGATTTTTGTAAAAAGATTAAGCATCTTGGCTTTCCGGTGAAACTGGATACCAACGGAAGCCGGCCACAGGTTCTTCATTATCTGATCAAAGAAAGTCTCATAGACTATGTCGCCATGGATCTTAAGACCGATCCGGTGCTGTACAAATCATTTATTAAACCCGACTACCAATCAGATCCCATATTTTCCAGCGTCGATATTATCATGCAATCCGGGATCGACTACGAATTTCGGACCACTTGCGTAAAACCCATGGTCACACCCGAGACCATTGTAAATATTTCCCGACGGATTCAAGGAGCATCACGTTACGCACTTCAGCGATTTCGCAACCGTACGGTTTTGTATCCTGAATTTTTCAAGGATTGTAATTGTGAGTATACCGATGATGAACTTGGGTATCTCAGAGATGTTGCTCAGGAATGGGTAAAAAAATGTATCGTCCGCTGATCGGATGTTTTGGATTGATGGGTTAAATAGTCTAAAAATTGTGTATGCAAAAACTTAGCCCCAAAAGCGCTCAAAAGCAATTAAAGCCCACACAACCGCTGCGGTGGTCATGCTGAAAAACGCCGCTCCGGAACCCAAATCTTTGGCTCGCCCGGACAAAGGATGCTGTTCGGGTCCGATGCGATCCACCACCGCCTCTATTGCCGAATTCAATAGCTCCGTTATAAGAACCAACCCACACGATATAATTAGCAACGCCCGTTCAACGGTACTTCTACCCAACCATATTCCAAAAGGCAGCATGATGGCGATCACGATAGATTGCAGTCGAAATGCCAGTTCGTGTTTCCATGCCGACCTGAGTCCGGCAGCTGACCATATGAAGGCTTTACCGATATGGCCCAAGATCGTTTCTTTTCCCTTACCCATGGGCGCTTACCTCTATTCTGTTAGTTTTATTCTCCTAAAGAATACTATTTTCTTATCAATATCAATATAATTTTATACCCGTAGTGTTAGAAAACGTTTAAGATTCTCAGAGGAAAATTTCTTGTCATCAATCATGATTCATGTTAGTTGAATAGTTCATTTTTTTATCCATGCATGCAAACAAAGACGTGTAAGTGAATTGGGTAATTCAGTTCTAAAAGGAGGTTGGATTTATGGGTAGCGGCAACAAATTTCTTGCAATTGCGTCCGTTGTTATTGTTGCGTTCATTTTGCAGGTTGTCCTGGTTATTGCCAGTAATAAACAAAGACCATCTGATGCAGCGGTTGATTTTTCAAAAGCATATTTTATGCTTGACGAAGACATGGCGAGGTCGCTCTGCAGCGAGATCAACGAAAACGAGGAAGTTGATGTTGTGGGCGAGTACCTCCAGAGAGTAGCCGATGATGCCAGAGCCAATGGTTTTGGTGTAAGTTGGATGAAAATGGCCCTTTCTCACATTGAAACCAAAACCGAGATGGTCGACGATAATACGGCCGAAGTGAATATCACCTGCCGTCGGAGACGTTCAATCAATCCGATTTTTGCCATAGTTGCGAAAATCTTTTCCCTGGGCGAAACCTACCATGTTGAGGATACATTGACAGTGGTCAACGAAGACGGCCAATGGAAAGTCTGTGGCCAACCGTTCGATCTAATTGAAAGTTGATTCCAATCCGTATCAATGATAAAATTAGGCAGTTGAAAAACAAGTACCGTTAAGAGTATCCACTACGATTCTCTGTTAATTGGAGTATTCACTACCGGAGTTTTGAAAACCAATGGTTTAGAATTTGAAAAACATTCAATTGTCTAGCATGCCTCCGTATGTCATTACTCCATCACTCCACGGAAAATCCCTTATTATGCAACCAATCTTTGTTCGCCTGCGTAAGCGAGCTCGCCAGATTGTTTCCAGCTTTCCATCCCCGGATTTCTATCGAGACCACGACATGGCCTATGAATTCTCAAGGCGCTATTTTGAAAACGATTCGGTTATAAATCGATTACGCCAGTTTGTTAGCCAAAATCTGGAAAATGATTTTGGGCATGGGATGCAACATGCAGTTAAGGTAACTGTGGATGCCGGCGCGCTCATGTATATTGAAGGGCAATCGATTGGATATACAAAAATCGTATTAAAACGTCAGTTGAGCATCGTTCAGTGCGCCGGACTTTTGCACGACATCAAACGTAAAAAGAAGGATCATTCAAAACACGGCGCAGATCTGGCCCGCAAGATTCTTAAACATTATCCCCTGAAATCCTATGAAATCAGAAACATTTGTCGAGCGATCCAAAATCATGAAGCCTTTAAGGAAAATATCCATATCGAGACACCCGAAGGTACTCTAATATCCGACTGCCTCTATGATGCCGACAAGTTTCGCTGGGGACCTGATAATTTCACGGATACACTATGGGATATGATATCGTTTTATAACCCTTCATTGGAAAAATTTATGTCCCGCTATCCACAAGGGATGGCCGGTTTAGAAAAGATAAAAAGCACATTTCGAACAAAAACCGGCAAGAAATATGGTCCTCAGTTTATTGATCTGGGTCTGGCCATCGGTGAGAAGCTCTATAACGTAATTCAAACTGAATTTTCTGATTATTTATTGGCTTCCTCGCATAACAATCATACGTCCCTCAAATGACGACTACTTAATACTCGCCTCCGGATACTCGATGCTTTCTTGTTTGACACCTATGCCGGTTTTCACTATACTCCCCCGAAACTGAAGATTTAAAAAGAGGCCCGAATTTACAACGTTACTCCTAATCATCTGCAAAAGGAGGTAAATATGGCTGCCACGAACTGGCCTACGTCCAACTGGCCCGAAGGTGTTCCCCAGGATATCAACGATTACGACAAACCGCTTTACACAATTATTGATGACGCCGCTCGTGATTATCCCAATCAGGTTTATACCATTTTTAATGACGCGACGCGAACCTACGTTCAAGTCAAGGACACGGCTGACAGAGTGGCAAGCTTTTTAGCATCCCGCGGTATTCAAAAAGGTGATCGGGTCGCCATTTTTTTACCGAACCTTCCCCATTATCCAGCGATATTCTTCGGTATTCTCAAAGCCGGCGCCGTTTGTGTGACCTGCAATCCCTTATATACCCCCAATGAACTTAACTATCAGCTCAACGATGCCGGGGCCAAAGCTGTCTTTTGTATGGATCATCCTCAATTTTATCCAACCACGGTCGAAGCTATTCGGGGAACGGATGTTGAAACCACCGTGATTTGCGGGGTAAAATCTTATCTTCCGCAGCTTAAAGCGTTCATCGGTGGACTATTGGGTAAAATACCAAAAGCCCCCAATTATCGACCCGGGCACCTATTCTTTGACGATGTTGTCAAAGCAGCACCACCAGCACCTCCAACGCCTGACATCGATCCACCTGAAGATCTAGCCCTGATTATTTACACCGGCGGTACAACGGGAGTCCCAAAGGGGGCTGCGTTGACGCATACTAATTTTACTTACGATCTCGCAGCAGCAATCGAGTGGATTCGTTTTGTACATGAAGCGGGCGCAAAGCCGGAAAAAACCCGCATGGGCGGATTTCACACCTACCTCGGAGTTTTACCCTGGTACCATAGTTTCGGCATGACCTGTGCGCTGTTATCAGCCTGCTCAACCGGCAGCCGTCTGATATGCGTTCCGGACCCCAGGGCGGGAAATCCGCCGTTTACAGAGGTTCTAAAGATAGTCCAAAAACACCGGCCAACAGTCATGCCTGCCGTTCCGACGATTTTCGTAGCGTTCACCAACCACGCCCAAATCGACCAATACGACCTAAGCTCCCTCATGGCGTGTTTTTCTGGTGGCGCTCCGCTTCCACCCGAAGTTTGCCGACAGTTTGAAGAAAAGACCGGTTCTGTCATTTTTGAAGGCTACGGCTTAAGCGAAACAGCACCAATTGCTTCGGTCAATCCAACGAATCGGGAGCAGCGCAAAATTGGAAGCATCGGTTTCCCACTCCCCGGTACGGATATCAAAATAGTGGATATCGAAACTGGAACTTCAGTCCTCCCTGAAGGCGAAGACGGCGAAATCGCCATATGCGGCCCCCAGGTGATGAAAGGCTATTGGAACAAACCGGAAGAAAATGAAAAAGTATTTCGAGAATTGGACGGTAAGCGCTATTTTCTAACCGGTGATATTGGACACGTGGACAAGGAGGGCTATATCCTTATCACCGACCGCAAAAAAGACATGATTCTTGTGGGCGGTTTCAACGTGTACCCGCGTGATGTTGAGGATATCCTCTTTCAACATCCCAAGATTGAACTTGCAGCGGTGGTCGGTGTGCCGGATGCCAAGAGCGGCGAAGCCGTTAAAGCTTACATTCAGTTGAAACCCGGAGAAAGCGCCACTGAAAAAGAAATCCTCGAGTTCGCCAAGGAAAATATGGCCGGCTATAAGCGTCCTAAAATAGTTGAATTCAGGGAGACCTTGCCGGTTTCTAACGTCGGTAAAGTATTACGACGGGTATTGAGGGACGAGGAGCTCGAAAAGAAACCAGCATCATAACATGGATTAGTGAATATCAATGAAAAAGTGGATTTCAGATCACCCGTACTTTTCTACGAGTGCCATCTTCCTGGTTATACTTGCCTTTGGGTGGAAGTTTCTTTACTGGCAGGAAGAAAATTTTACCTTTCTTCTTTTGCTTTATTTTATTGTAATCCTGGGTGTCCGAATGGACGACATATCCCGTAAACTCGGAAGAGAGTCAGGCGGTTCCCTTCGAGCTGGCGGGGAAAAAGATACTATTATGGGACAGCTGAATGAAGTTAGAGCCTCACTTTCGACAATCAACGACACACTCAATAAATTGCTGCAAGAAAAAGATGAAAAAGATGACTAGTGCTCGATGCGACCAAGTTGCTTTTCCCAAGCGCGGGCAATGGCGATAAAATTAAATTTTTGCAAGTGGAAAAGAGCGTACGCGGCCAATCTCTGACTACCCGCCTTGAAATTGCCATTGATATGATGTGTGACGAACTCTTCGCACATCCGGAAATCTCAAACCTAAGGTTAACTCCATGATGATACTAGGCTTTCAGGGTTTTGATACAACGTAATTCTGAACGGTGGACCCACATTCTCTGAACCCATATACCAAATAACCACCAACGATAGGGAAAGGAAGCAAGACGATGCCCTTAAACCTGGATGCGATCGGCAAAAAGATCGGACCCTTTGAAAAAGAGTACACGTGGAAAGACACCGTACTGTACGCGCTTGGTGTTGGGGCCGGTTTTTCCGATCTGGATTACTGCTACGAAAAGGACCTTAAAGTCATACCAAGCTTCGGAATCACAACGATATATGATTTCATGCCGCAACTGGCCACTACCAGCAATGTGAATTTGGCCGGAATTTTACACGGGGAGCAGGAAATCATCTTTCACGATAGGATTCCACCGGAAGGTAAGTGGATTACCGATGGCACGATCACGCATTACTATGACAAGGGCAAAGAAAAAGGGGCCCTAGTGGTAGCGCAGTTCGACACCTATCATGCCGACGGCACCAAGTTATTTACCAATATTGCAACCGTGTTTTCGCGGCTTGATGGAGGCTTTGGGGGTGACAGATCTCCTAAAAAAGAAGTGAATTTTCCTGATCGAGAACCGGATTTTGTTGCCGAGGCCACGCCCATGGAAGATCAACCCCTGATTTTCAGACTTTCAGGAGATGTGTTTCAGCTGCATGTCGACCAGGAGTTTGCAGAGATGGCAGGTTTCGAAAAACCGATCATGCATGGTCTCTGCACGCATGGGTTTGCATGCCGGGCGCTGATTGAACATCTGATACCCGGAGAACCGGAAAAGGTCCGCTGCATGGCCTGCCGCTTTAAACAACCGTTGTACCCCGGCACTCAGATCAAAACATTAATCTGGAAAACAGCGCAGGGTAACGCTGTTTGGAAAGTGGTCAACTCTCAAACCAACGAGGTTGTCATTGACAACGGCGTGTTTGATTACGGTGAGATCCCCAAGCAAGAAATTCGCTTTAACGATCGAGTGGCGATAGTAACAGGAGCGGGTGACGGACTTGGAAGAGTGTATGCCCTCGAACTCGCCAAGCGAGGTGCAAAAGTGGTGGTTAATGACCTGGGCGGAGCCCGAGATGGCTCCGGAAAAGGCTCCAAAGGTCCGGCCGACGAGGTCGTTGATGAAATTAAAACCCTGGGTGGAGAAGCGGTTGCCAATTACGATACTGTGGCCACTGTTGAGGGCGGCGAAAATATCGTCAAGACCGCTGTGGACGCCTTCGGCACCGTGGATATCGTGATCAATAACGCCGGAATCCTACGGGACAAAAGTTTTGTGAAGATGGAGCCGGAAAACTGGCAGATGGTCCTGGATGTCCATTTAAACGGTGCCTACAATGTGTCTCATCCGGCATATGCAGTTATGAAAGAAAAGGGATATGGTCGTATTTTAATGACCACGTCGGCCGCAGGGCTCTATGGCAATTTCGGCCAGACGAATTATACCGCAGCCAAAATGGGACTGGTTGGTCTGATGAACACGCTTAAGCTGGAAGGAGCCAAATACAATATCAAGGTAAACACGATTGCTCCGGTAGCGGCCTCACGACTTACCGAGGATATTCTCCCGCCCGAATTGCAGCAAAAACTAAAACCGGAATTGGTGGCGCCGATGGCGTTGTACTTGGTTTCGGAGCAGTGTCCGGTAAGCGGCAATATTTACAATGTCGGAATGGGCTGTTTCAATCGGGCAGCTATCGTCACCGGTCCTGGTGTGGTTGTTGGAGACGGTCAGGAAATTCCCTCAGCGGAACAGATTCTGAGCCAATGGGAAAAAATCACGTCTATCAAAGGAGCAAAAGAGTATCAAAACATCACGGAACAGATTGGTGATCTATTGACGGCCGTTTCACAATCGGTGGAGAAGTCTGCCGGTTCCGGTCTGGGATTTTTATCGGTTTCAGATGTGTTTGACGCCATGCCGGGAGCCTTTGTGGCGGATGCCGCCGCCGGGGTGAATGTTGTGTTTCAATACACCATTTCCGGTGACAACGGTGGGGATTGGTTTAGTATCATCAAAGACGGTAATTGCCAGATAGAGGCCGGATCTCATCCAAAGCCGAGCTGTACTTTGAAAATGGATGAATCGGATTTCCTTGATTTGATGAACGGCAAGCTTCCCGCCATGCAGGCGTATACCTCGGGTAGGCTTAAAATCGAGGGCGACATAATGAAGTCGCAACTGATCGAGAAATTGTTTAGATTCCAAGTTTAGTGATGCCGGGTCAAGCAACGTTTATGCATGTATCCGGCCCAAGAGAATTTTAAAAGCGTAACTGCAAAGATTTATAAAAGAGGAGACTATAGATGATCGGCATTACATCCTACGGTGCCTATGTTCCGCGGTTGAGATTGGATCGCATGTCCATTTTTCAGGCTATGGGCTGGTTTGCTCCAGCGATTATGATGGTGGCTCAGGGCGAGCGGTCCATGTGCAACTGGGATGAAGATTCAATCACAATGGCAGTGGCGGCTTCCCGTGATTGCTTGCTGGGCATGAACAAACAGAGGCTGGATGCCCTTTATTTGGCTTCGACGACGTTGCCGTTTGCCGACCGGCAAAATGCAGGCATCGTGTCGGCGGCATTAAACCTCAGAGATGATCTGGTAACCGCCGACCATACGTCATCGCAAAAGGCGGCAACAACCGCCCTGATTACGGCCCTTGAATCCGTATTAAGCGGTGAGAGAAATAACATCATCGTGACGGCCAGTGACCGTCGACAGACAAAGACCGCTTATTTTTATGAAATGTGGTTCGGTGATGGAGCCGCATCATTGATGGTGGGAGACACGGATGTTATTGCCGAATATAAGGGATCTTACTCCATTTCCTGTGATTTCGTCGACCATTATCGGGGTTCCGATAAAAAGTACGATTACGTCTGGGAAGAGCGCTGGACCAGAGATGCGGGGTATGGAACCTTTATTCCACAGGTGATTCATGGCCTTTTTGACAAACTGGGGATCAGTATGGATGATGTGGATAAGCTGGTGTTCCCCTGCTTTTTTAAGGGCGATCATCGCAAAATCGCCCAAGGACTTGGGGCGGGACCTGATAAACTGGTGGACAATATGCATGAAACATGCGGAGAAACCGGTGCCGCGCATTCCTTTCTCATGTTCATTTCTGCCCTGGAACAGGCCGATCCCGGAGAACGAATCCTCATGTGCGGTTTTGGCCAAGGAGCCAATGCGATGTATTTTGAAGTAACCGACGCCATTACTAAGTTATCAAAGCGCAACGGTGTCGCTGGTTCATTGGAGAATAAAAAATCAATCGCCAACTATCACAAATGGCTTAAATTCAGGGATTTAATTCAGACGGAAATGGGAATCCGGGCCGAAGCGCCCACTCAAACCGCCACCACAGTTTTGTGGCGTAAGAATAAAATGATTTTAGCTCTGGTGGGAGGCAAATGCCGTGAGTGCGGCACACCCCAATTCCCCAAAGCAGATATCTGTGTCAACCCGGACTGCGGTGCCTTCTACAGCCAGGATGACTATGAGTTCGCCGATGTTCCGGCCCAGGTGAAGTCATTCACCGGTGATATGCTGTCTGTATCGGTCGATCCACCGGCAATTTACGGTATGGTTCAGTTTGAAGGCGGTGGAAGGATGGTCGCGGATTTTACGGACTGCGAGCTGGATGATATCAACGTCGGTTTGCCGGTGACAATGGAGTTCAAACGCAAAGGCGTTGACAACGAGCGCGGGTTCGTCAACTATTTCTGGAAGGCGGTTCCGGTCCCCGGAGCAGCGTCGGATTTGGATCGGATTCGTTTCGATGATCGCGTCGCAATCGTCACCGGAGCCGGCGCAGGGCTTGGAAGAATCTACGCCCTTGAGTTGGCCCGTCGCGGGGCCAAAGTGGTTGTCAATGACCTGGGCGGCGCCCGTGATGGCACCGGAGAAGGATCTTCCAGTGCGGCCGACAAGGTTGTTGATGAGATCAGACAGCTTGGCGGTGACGCAGTGGCAAATTACGATGACGTTACTGTCACGGAGGGCGGCGCAAACATTGTCAAATCAGCTTTGGACGCCTATGGCGGCGTAGATATCCTCATCAACAACGCTGGTATACTGCGAGACAAGAGTTTTCTGAAGATGGCGCCGGAAAATTGGAAAGCTGTCATGGACGTTCATTTAAACGGCGCCTATAACGTCACCCGGCCGACGATGGCGGTCATGAAAGAAAACGGCTATGGCCGCATTGTTATGACGACTTCGGCGGCAGGGCTATACGGCAATTTCGGTCAAACCAATTATTCGGCTGCTAAAATGGCTTTGGTCGGACTGATGAATACATTAAAGCTCGAAGGCAAGAAGTATGATATTAAAGTAAACACCATTGCACCCATTGCGGCGTCCAGGCTCACCGAAGATGTCATGCCACCCGACCTCTTCGAAAAATCGAAACCGGACTTTGTTGCGCCCGTGGTTATGTATCTCTGCAGTCAAAAGTGTAGCGAGACAGGTGCCATTTTTAACGCCGGTATGGGCTATTTTAACCGGACGGCGGTTTTAACCGGTCCTACGGTTCAATTGGGCGATGCCGATAATCCGCCCACACCTGAACAGATTCACGAGAATTGGAAAAAAATTAACTCCTTGCGCGGCGGCACAGAAATGGAGGATGCCAACAGCGCCATTTTCGCGCTTATTACGCCGCCTGGGGAAAAAAGCGGCAGAGATATGGAAACCTGACACCATGAACAGATTTGATCTACAGCAGAGCCGATCATCTGTAACCTGGCCCAGAGAACCAGGTTTTCAATTCTGAATAAACCATTCAACCTATGCCCAGGAGGGTATACAATGGCGACAGGAATAAAGGACAAAGTTGCAATTATCGGTATGGGCTGCACTCGGTTCGGTGAGCGGTGGGATATGGGAGCCGAGGAGTTAATGGTGGAAGCCTTCAAGGAGTGTCTGGAAGATGCGGGAATCGAAAAGAATGATATCGGCGCTGCCTGGTTGGGAACCTGTTTTGATAGTATCAATGTCGGGCGCAGCGCACTGCCGCTGTCGTTAACACTGCGATTGCCGAATATTCCGGTGACCCGTGTTGAAAATTTTTGCGCCACCGGTACCGAAGCATTTCGGGGCGCCTGTTATGCGGTTGCATCCGGAGCCTATGATATTGCCTTGGCAATGGGTGTGGAAAAACTCAAAGATACCGGTTACGGCGGGCTGCCGAGCTTTGTTGGATCGGATTCGGGCAGCTTGAACTGGCAGTGGTTTCCGAACATGACCGCACCCGGTGCCTTTGCCCAGCTCGCGAGTGCTTACGGCGCCAAGTATAAAATCCCGGATCAGGATTTGAAACGGGCAATGGCGCATGTGTCGGCTAAAAGCCATGCCAACGGCGTGCTGAATCCGAAAGCACATCTGCGAAAAGTGGTGACCGAGGATCAGGTAATGGCAGCGCCTATTATCGCCCATCCGCTGGGATTGTTCGATTGCTGCGGCGTTAGTGACGGTGCTGCCTGCGCAATTGTAGCAACACCCGAAAAAGCCCGAGATCTTGGCAAGAAGGATGTCCTGAGCGTCAAGGCACTGCAACTGGCGCTGAGCAGCGGAGAAGAGATGGGTTACAACGATTGGGATGGAGACCATTTCGTCACTGCCAGCAAGTGCAGCTCGCAAGCCTACAAAGAAGCCGGGATTTTCAATCCCAAAGAGGAGATTGGCCTGATGGAGGTACACGACTGCTTTTCCATCACGGAGCTGGTCACGATGGAGGATCTGCATATTTCTGAAAGAGGACAGGCATATAAGGATGTCATGGACGGCGTGTTTGACCGTGACGGTAAGACACCCTGCCAGATGGACGGAGGTTTAAAATGCTTCGGGCACCCTATCGGGGCCTCCGGGTTGAGAATGCTGTATGAGCTATATCTGCAATTTCATGGAAAGGCCGGTGAACGACAGGTCGAGGATCCTAAATTCGGCCTAACTCACAATCTGGGAGGCTTTCCGGCCATGAATGTGTGCAGTATTTCGATTGTTGGAAAATTCGAAGGATAACGGAGTTAGTTTTAATGCAGATTCTAAACTACACGAAGGACCACTATCAATTTCGGGAAAGACTTCAAAAATTTCTGGCAACAGAGGTGACACCGTTCGTCGACACGTGGGAAGAAGAGAAAATCGTTCCCAAACGTGTTTGGAAAAAAATGGGACAGGCCGGATTTTTATGTATGGATATTCTGCCCGAATATGGCGGTTTGGGCGCTGATTTTCTGTATTCGGTCATTGTGGCTGAAGAACTTACTAAAACCTGGCATACCGGCCTGGCTGCATCTTTGCACTCCGATATTGTGGTTCCCTATATCAATTCATATGGTTCTGAAGAAACCAAGCAGAAGTATCTACCCGGTTGTGTATCCGGGGACATCGTAACCGCCGTGGCGATGACGGAACCTGGCGCCGGCAGTGATTTGGCCGGGATAAAAACGGCAGCAGTGGAAGAAGGCGATGAAGTGGTTATCGATGGCTCAAAGACATTTATTTCCAACGGTATCAACGCAGACATTGTTGTGGTCGCGGCCAGGGATCCTGAGATTGAAAATTCCTATGACGCCATTTCCCTGTATGTTGTGGAATCTGAGACGTCCGGTTTTACACGAGGACGGCATCTCGAAAAAATGGGCATGTGGAGCCAAGACACGGCAGAACTCTTTTTCTCGAAGTGCCGAATCCCGCTCGCCAATCGGCTGGGAGAAAAAGGCCAGGGCTTTCTGATGCTGATGGAAAAACTGCAACAGGAACGACTTATATGTTCAATCGGTGCGGTGGCCTCCGCCGAACGGGTAAACGAATGGATTGCGGATTACTGCAAGCATTCGACGGTGAACGGCAAACCGCTTTCCAAATCTCAGGCGGTTCAATTTGCATTGGTAGAAATGTCCACAGAGGTGAAGCTCGGTAGAACATTTGTGGACAAACTGATCATGGACCACATGGAAAAGCAGAACATCATCATTGAAACCTCGATGGCGAAATACTGGACGACGGAAATGTTAAACCGGCTCGTCAACCGCGCTGTTGATTTGTGCGGTGAATATGCAACATTGGAAAAATGCCCTCTTGCAAGGGCCTTCAGGGATGCCAAGATCATGACGATTTTTGCAGGAACCAATGAAATAATGAAGAATATAGCGGCCAAATTCATGGGTATGTAATACAGGTTTAAAAATACCAACCACTATTCTAAAGCTAAAAATAGACTCCCTTTACCCTCAAATAAACGATTTCCTCCTTCTACGTTGAAAGAGCCGTCTATGTTTGATGGTTCTAAAGTATTCTCGATACATGCCGAATATAATAGGAGGTCGTCAAGTCTTGTTGAGATCATTGGGGAAAAAGTGATTGATCAAGACATATAGAATATAAAGGACTGGTCTGAGCGCATGAAAATCGTATTTATATTCGCAGCCGTAGCTGTCGCGGCAAACCTTTTTTTTATATGGTATGCCAAAAGAAAGAGCCACAAGACAAAAGCAGATGAGTCATCGCAACTTAAAGATGGTTCTCATGCCTATTCTAAAGGATTTTTTGATAGCGAAGAAGGCAAGAAGTTAAAACAATCAGCGGCAGCTGAATTGAGCATAACGATTGAGGAATTGGATCGTCTGTCCGTTGAAGAGATCACCGAATTGGCAAAAAAAAAGGAATTGATTTAACGGTGAATGACAAATCTGGGTGAACTCCGATGCGTGATGGTTGGTACGTTCAAATCCTAGAAAACGGCAGACGCGTTGAATATTTATCTTTTACCGGATGCGTAGGCCTCAGCAGAACCATAACTCGAGCTGAATATTTCATACAAATAAATTCCCCACACACAATACGCAATCATTAAGGGATAGTAAGCCCAGATGAGGGCATACATTGATGAGGCGATCGGCAGCATCATGCGGTCGCAAGACAAGATGAAAAGAATAAAAAGAACAGGTGCTATTTTCGTATAACGGATATGTTTTATGATGTAGTAGCTTGGAACCAAAAGCAGGATATAACCATAATCTTTAAATCGTGGATGGATCAACGCATACACCAGACACACTAAAAACAGCTCTAAGGTTGCCTTGTTTTCGATTTGGATATGATTTAATCGTGTAATAGCTCTAAAGGAGAAAAATACAACAACGGCCGCAAAGATTAAAAATATGGCTAATTCAGCTCCCGCAGGAATCGTTATTCCAAAGGCCTTCGCGATCGACTGAACGATTTCACCGATCAATTTGTTTGTCGAAGGCACGACACCTCCCGGTTCGCCCACTACGACCACGGCATTCTTAATGAAGCCGGCAAATAAATCGGGGACGATCACGTATTGAATGAGCAGATAGGCTCCAAATGCAGCTCCGGCTCCAAAAAAGTATTTAAATCTAACCTTATCGTCCGAGAGTATTAGCAGAACTAAGAAAAATATGGGGGTTATCTTGAAACTCGCGGATATCAGCGTGAACAGGCAGAAGAGTTTAAATCGCCGCTTAATAAAAAAGCTGAAAGCGACCCATAGCAGGGCTTGCTGAACCAGATTGATGTTGCCGGCGATCATATCCAAGAACACAGCGCTGTTAAAGGCCAATAGACAGAAAACATAGAACAGAGTGTCTGCATCTTCTTTGAAGAACTCTCTTTTCCAGAAATAGACGAGACCGATAAGCAACACACCCTTTAAGATCAGAAAGATGTTGAAGGATGTCTTGTAATCCGGCAACGCAAATAAGCGATAGAAAAACAGGGTTGCCGGGGGGTAGGTATACAAGAACCGGGTCCGGGCTTTTGGAAATAGGATCTCGGAGTCATACGGGTTCAATCCGGAAGCAAAAATTTCAGCAGCCTTACGATGGGTCCGAAAATCCCACTGGTATTGGTCATGATGAGAGGATATATGCAGTATCAGCGTGATAAAATATACGAGCAACAGGCCAATAACCACTATCCCGATTATTTTTTTGGCCATGCCTCTCTTTGCCATTTTTCACATTCCTCATTGACGGACGGGCCGGTGTTGTCTGCGATTATGTTTAAATGATGATTAAGCTCCAGAGACAATGGCAAAAAGTTTGAGTAAATTTACCGTCTGCCCCTCTCACCGACGGATTTAATGCGATCGGAAAAAAGCTTCATACATGTCGGGCAGTAGTTGTGATGGGTTTTGACATCTGCATGCGATGCCGTGCGTTTATGAATATGCTCTAAAAAGCGTGGAGTTGCATAGAGCTTTCCGCAGCCTTCGCACCTTTCCAATGGATGCTTGCCGATGATTTCATCCCGAATTGAAATTGTTCTAATATGATCCCGGTCATCAACCATGATGACGTTTGTCGGACAAATATTGGCGCAGGTGCCGCATCCAACACACAGCCCCTCAATAGGAGTCACATAGTTCATCCCGTCCCTCTTTTCCATTTTAAGGGCTCCCGGGCCGACTATTTCTTTACACACCCGTATGCAGAGGCGACATCGGATGCAACCGTCCGCCGGCGGTCCGGGATCTATGTCATACGCTTTGGCAAGTTCGATAATTCTCTTTGCCTGGGGAGCCATTTGCAGCAAATTTCTGAAAGCTCGGGTTCTCGCCCGGACAACAGCTTCTCCCCCGGTATTTATTACCATGCCGTCCTTTACTTTAAGGACGCATGCGAGCATTGTGATCCGGCGACCCGTGAATCCTCCCGCCACCTCCACAGCGCACAGGCGACAGGAGCCTGAAGGGCGCAGGGATGGATGATAGCATAAGGTTGGTATTCGGATTCCATTGGCTTTAACAACGTCTAATACGGTCACCCCATTTTCGGTGTCGTATTCCCGATCATTTATCGTAATTCTAAGCATATAGTGATCTCCAGTATGTCAATCCCTTCCCGCCTCATGCAGATCCGTGATATAGTCCTTTAATTGATGCAACTCCGCTGTCAGTGTATCAATTTGATATTTAATCAAATCGTTGAGGGCAATTAAACCGGTGATAGTTTTTCCTTCGACCACCGGCAGGTGTTTTATATCAGCCTGTATCATCGTGGCCAATACGTCACTAATATTATCATCGGGTCTTGCGGTTATCAGATTACCGCTCATAACGTCTGTTAATTGAATTTTCGTAAATAACGCGTTTCTATTTTTCAGATAGGAGCGTAAAACATCCCTTTCGGCAAAAATGCCGACCGGCCGATCGTTTTCTGTTACAATAAGCGCGCTGACTTTTTTTAAGGTCATCAAATTGATGGCGTCATCCACAGTTTGGCTGCTTGGTATAGTATGAACGGGACGGGCTCTATCTTTCAGCAAAATGCCGACATGCATGGATTCGGCCCTCCATTATTTCCGTAGTTCGCCGAAAATCGTTCTCAGTCGTCATTTAAACGACGAATACAGTCCTGGGGGAAACGATGGGTGCCCTTACCTTCCAGACTCACTTCCACCAGAGCATCCGGGTCGTTAATGGTGGCATCGGGGTCGGTTATCATGCCATGTAATCCAATGTATTCATCCATGTAACTTTCCCAGCTTTCATCATCTGATTTTCTGTATATTTCAACTTTTTGGCCGCGTCGAAAAACCATAGAAGCTCCTCTTATTTTGGCTTCGTTAAACTTAAACAAAGTATTCACCATTTGAGTTTTGATCTCAAATTTATCTCTTTAGGCGCTGTCCTTTGCTTTTGAAACCAATGGTTCATCGCCACTAAGCGTGGCTGTATGTTTTCTCGCACATGCGTCGCAGAGGGTACGTTCCTCAAGGGCTCGGGCAACCGATTTGGTGCGTCTCCTGACAAAATCGAGGTATCTTGCCGGTCCCAGTACGGCCCCACAGCTTTCACAATACAGCAATTTTTTTCGATTGAGTACTGTTCCACAAAGGGAGAGAACTCTTTCATCATCTTTGTCTTCCATCTGCATTGCACCAGTCGGGCAGTTAGTGGCACAGGCTCCGCATAGTATACATCGCTCTTCGGTTACTCTAAAGTCGGTTTTCACGGGGTGGTCAAAATCAAAATAACCCATCTGCAACGCATCGACTCCCATTTTATCACGACAAATTTCCACACACTTACCGCACCTCAAACAGATATCGCAGCGCAGGCAGCGGCGAGCTTCTTCTCTGACCATGGTCTCCGAGTAACCAAGCTCGACCTGTTGAAATGTGGTGCGCCTGCGGTCAATATACAACAATGGCATTTCCGGCCGCTTGGACGTCATTTTCATACTGGCGGGCACTTCCAAATGCTCTACTCGACCGCGGCGCGTCGGCACCGGTGGCATTTTGGGCTGGGGAATTCCGGACAAATAGCGGTCAATCGATTCAGCGGCTCGTTTCCCCCCGCCGATTGCTTCAATTACCGTTGCCGGTCCTGTAACCATATCACCGCCGGCAAAGACACCTTCAATATTTGATTCCATGGTAGCCATATTGACGTTAAGCGTTTTGCGACGCGTCCATTCGAGACCCTTCTTCAATGAATCCATGCAGCTTGCATCGATCTGCTGTCCGATAGCGCAAAGTATGAGATCCGTATCGAGCAGAAATTCGCTGTTCTGAATCGGCACGGGAAATTTTCGATCCTGCCCCTCCCGGGTTACCAATTTTGCCTTCAGGCACCGCATCCCTATGACATGGCCTTTATCACCGACAATCTCCTCCGGAATGGTTAAAAATTCAAACCGAACACCTTCCTCCTCTGCCTGCTCAACTTCCTCTGTATCGGCGGGCATCTCAGAACGAGTTCGACGGTATGCTATGGTTACCGACTCACATCCCAACCGCAGACAGGTCCTGGCTGTATCAATCGCCACATTACCGCCTCCAATCACGACGGCATGTTTCCCAGGAACTTCCCGGTCGCCCAGCGCTACATTTCTCAAGAAATCGATGGCTTGCATAATCTGCGGAAAATCTTTTTCTCCGGGAATTCCTAACTTAAATGATTTATGCGCACCTATGGCAAAGAAAAAGGCCTCAAAGCCCTCCTTTTTTAATTGCTGAAACGTCGTGTCTGTGCCAAACCTGGTATTAAATTGAAATTCAACACCTAAATTTTTAAGCATCGCCACTTCGCGGTCAATAACTTCCCTGGGAAGTCGATAGCGAGGGATACCCAGTAAAAGCATCCCACCGGCCACTGATTGCTCCTCAATAATCCGCACGCCATATCCCTTTAATGCCAGATAATAGGCTGCGCTCATTCCACCGGGACCGGCACCAATGACACACACATGTTTATTTTTGTCAGGCTCGCGTAACGGATTTTTATAACTGCCCTCTGACATTGCCCGTTCAGCTGCAAACCCCTTGAGGGTCTTTATGGATATAGGCGTGTCAATTCGTGCGCGGACGCACATAAATTCACAGGGTCGGGTACATACCAGACCGCATACCCAGGGGAAGGGGCAATCTTTGCGAATAACGTCGATGGCTTCCGCATCTCGCCCCATACCGATGAGTGTTATATAGGTCGGGATATCCAGACCTGCCGGACAGGTCATCTGGCAGGGCGCCGGGGCCAGTTTTACGCAATCTCCAGTAGAACAATTATGGGTATCGATATGACTGGTAACTATTTCTCGATGCTGGGTTAACGCCGAAGCAACCATTCGCCCGACATGTTTCGAAGACTCCGCTTTGCCTTCGGCCTCCAATTTTTGCGAGAGGGTCTCTATGGCGGGCAAATGCTCGGTGGCGGCTCTACCCCAGGCAACATCATTTAAGAGCGCCAAAATATCTTCTGCTCTGCGGCGGCTTCTGGGATCCGTTAGGTTGCCGCAATCAATTGCGGAGCTTAATTTAGTGATTAAATCACTAACCGGACATATTCTTTCGGGCATTATGGATTCCTCTTTCCCAACCCAGATCCGCCGTGGGCGGTGAATTGAAAATTGCAGATTACAAATTGAATATTCAATCGAAAATGTAAAATCGGTATAAGCTAGTCGAAGTCGGCGACAAGTCTGGCGTGTCTTTCTCTAGTTGTTTTGCTCTTGGCACTTGGCTCCCCGAAATGGAGACATTTCGTGATACACTTGGTCACACAGGCCGGTTCCAGACCTTGGTCGACTCTGTCCATGCAGTAATCGCACTTTACCGCTTTACCGGTTTTCGGGTTCCATTGGGGTGTGCCCCAAGGACATGCCGTAATGCATGCTTTGCAGCCCACGCAGAGTGCTTCGTCTACGAAGACAATACCGTCTTTGGGCCTTTTCTGCATGGCTCCGGTCGGGCAGGCGGCGACACACCACGGATCCTGGCAGTGGAAACAGGGCATAAATACATAGGCCATGCGTGGTAAATTGTTGACTTTTTTGGGACCGACCGCAATGATTTGGGTCAGTCTGGGTCCGATCGGCAAGTTGTTTTTCGTTTTGCAGTGGGATTCACAACTGAAACATCCGATGCAGCGCTTGGTATCCTGATATATGTAGTACTTGCTCATGCGTATTCCTCCGATATTAGAATAAAAATCTGCCAATTGGTTTTGCCTCATCTGGAATGCTAGGCGGCTTTCTCAACTTTTACGAAACACTCCAAAAGAGAATTGGCACCTCCGACCGGGTCATAGACGTCTAATAAACCGGTTTCAAATCGATAATCCCCCAGACCTTTGTTATATCCACGGGTTTGCCAGGGTACTTTTCTGCCGAATCCATGGACCATGAAAACCGACTCCGGATGAATAAATTCCGTAACAAAAGCATGGATGGTTCCGGAATGGCTGCCGTCCGACGACGTCACCTGGACCAGGTCGCCGTTGGAGACGCCCATGGTGGCCGCTTCACCGGCATTTATCCACAGTTGATTCTCAGGCATAATCTCGCTGAGAACCGGATTGTTTTGGGTACGTCCGTGGGTGTGGACCGGGCTGCGACCAAAGGCCAAACGATAATATCCCTTTGGAGGTTTCTGTGGGCTTTGATAAGGCTTAAACGATTCAATACCGCTTTCCTCCAGCCGGCTGGAAACAAATTCTATCTTTTTAGAGGGCGTCTTAAACTTGAGATCCTTCATTCGATCCCACCAAACGGCCTTATCGGCGAGCGCCACAAATCCCTTTTTCTCCAGATCGCTCACGGTAACACCGGTGTCTTCAAGTTGCCATTCCCAGAATTCTTCCATGGTATTGAATTTAAAGTACTCGCCGGCTCCCAGCCGTTCAGCCAGAGATTTGAATATCCACCAATCGGGTTTGGCGTCGTTGCGAGGCTCGACGACCTGTTGGCGCATCTTGAACTGCGGTTTCAGTCCTTTGCCGGTGGCCAAAACACTTGATTTCTCCAGATAGGTTGCGGACGGGAGCAACACATCCGCATACCAGCCGGTTTCACTGTAGTTGGTATCGATCGCCACCACTAAATCCAGTTTGTCCAGTGCTTTTTTCTGGGCCTCGGGATCCGGCAGGGCCAGCAGGGGATCATGGCGGAAGGCAATATATGCCTTGATCGGGTAAGGGTCTTCATTCAGGATTGCGGGATAAAGCAAATGCAAAAGCCCCGGTCCGGCATCAAAGTGTTTATATTTCCAGCCGCACCCGTCAACCCGCTTGTCCTCCGGCTTGGGGACGGCATCTAAGAGAGCCTTGAGCCCTTTGGCGCCCACATCCCCCGGCCCCTTTTGAAAAAACAGCCCGCCGGGCGCCTCGAATGCCCCCATCAGCGCATTGAGCATGTAGCTCGCCCTAATCGCATAAAACGAATCTGAGTAGCGCGCCACCATCCAGCCTGGATGGAAAATTACCGCCGGGCGATCTTCGGCAATTTCATGGGCAAACTCAATGATTTCGTTGGCAGAAATTCCGGTCTCTTGCTCAGCCCACTCCGGCGTATAGGGGATAACGAATGATTCCAAATCCTTCAGTCCCAACACCCATTGATTGACAAATTTGGCATCGTAAAGTTTATCCCGCAGCACCGTATGAATGATGCCCAGGTTGAGCGCATAGTCGGTACCGGGGCGAATGGCCCAATAGCGGGTGGCCTTCATGGCGGTTCCGGCCGCCCGCGGATCGATATACGTGATTTTACCGCCACGATCCAGCAAGTCCATGATAATATTGGCCTGCTTTACACGCAGGGACTCAAAGACATTGCGGCCGTAAAGCACCAGATGTTTGCAGTTGGCGTAATCGTAGTTGAATGTTTTGCGGCCTGAGCCGAAAAGCGACAGAGCGGCATGCTGAACGTTGCGCGCACAGGTGCAGTCATGGTTAAAATAATTGGGAGAGCCAATGGCTCTTAAAAAGCTGCGATGAATATCTCGAAAGGGTCCGCCCCGATCGCTCAGGGCGATGGCCTTGGCACCATGTTTTTTTATAATGGCGTTTAATTTTTGGGTGATATAATCAAGGGCCTCATCCCAACTGGCCTTTTTCCATTTGCCTTCCCCCCGCTTCCCTTCCCGGATCATGGGATGCTGCGGTCTTTCATAGTCATATAGCATAGCAAGTCCGGCGGAACCCTTGGCACAAAGCCGGCCGGCCATTCCCGGGTCGTTCGGGTTGCCTTCGATCCATTTAACGACACCATCTTCGACCTCGACTTGTATAGGGCATCTGACCGTGCACATGCCACAGATGCTGAATACCGATTCTTTCATAAGCGTAGCTCTCCTTTTGCTATGTGGCGTTAATTATATGATGGATTAATTCAAATTTTAAAACGCATAACGTACTTTATTTTTGCTTAAATTTCAACATTGATCTTGCCCGTAAAATAAATATCGTATATAGAGCCAATATGGCTTATCATTTTTTAGGAAGCGTTTTCGTGTAAATTTTTGATTTGGGAGGTGAGATATGAAGAAAAAGCGTCTTTTTGTATGTACTATCCTTGTGGTGGTCATGATGCTCTCACTGACTATTTTTCTCAGTGAATCGGCCGATGCGGTTTCGCTTGAGGAAGCCATTGCTTCGGCTCCGCAGGGGACCGACAAAGGCCAGATCGATACCAAAGCCGCCCGGGGGTTTCTGGGTATTCCCGGGGGACCCGATATCAGCCTGATTATCGGGTTGTTGTGGGCTATCTGGGTGGGCTGGATCTTTTCAACCGTGGGCGCGTTCGGCGGAATTATGGCCGGTGTCGGTCACATGACGATTTACGGTTTGGGTGCCTATGCCAAAACATTTAAAACCACCGCGCCGGAGCTCAACAAATTCATCACCGACAGTATCCGGGTGTCCAATCAGTGGCTGGTGGGCCTCTCCGCCTTGGTTTCCAGCATCAATTACGGCCGCCAAAAACGCCTCGTCACGGCTTTAGGGTTTTTCCTCGGAATTGGGGCCCTTTTCGCAACCCTGCTGATTGTGTTTACCACGGCCGGCAAGATCAAATTCTCACAGTATCAAGGCTGGTTTGGCCTCTGCGTGTTTGTCATCGGCGGATTCATGATCTACGAAATGACTCCTAAAGGGCAAGCGTCTAAAAAATCGGCTCAAGAAGCCGCCAAAGCGTTTGAAGCCAGCATCAAAGAAAAGAAAGACATTACCGAGCAGGGGATAAAAACCCTGAAATGGAGCCTGGCAAAAACCGAGTTTTCATTCTTTGGACAAACGTTTACCTTCAGCCCGATTTGGGCCTTCGTCGGTGGATTTTTCATATCGGCCATTGCCTCATTTTTGGGTGTCGGCGGTGGTTTCCTCTACGTACCGTTTTTAACCAGCGTGGTGGGACTTCCCATGTTCGTGGTGGCCGGCACCTCGGCCCTGTCCGTTTTGATTGGAATGATTTTCGCCATTTTCAACTTCATGGTCCTCAAAGGCGTGCAGGTTTTCTGGCCTATGATCGGTGCCGAACTCGTCGGCATCTTCATTGGTTCGATGATCGGGCCGAGAACCGGCAAGTATATTCCGGCCAAAGTGCTGAAGGGAATTTTCATCGTGCTCGCGATCTTCATTGGTTTGAGATATACCCTCAGAGGATTTTTCGGAATCAATATCATTTAATGCCGCGATTATGAGTTCCTGTGGGCCGGGTTGCAACGACCCGGCCCGAATAATCATCGCGTTTAGTGAAGAACGTCCCATGGCAAATTTCTTTAACATGGTCTACAACCGGCTTGACGGTTTCCTGATATTCTTTTACCGCATGACCGGGCACGCCTATGTCGATTACTTTATGGGTACGTTCTGCCTTGCGCTTATATGCGTTGTGGTAGGTGAGATAACCGTTTCGTTAGCGATCAAGTTCAACCAGCGCTACATCGACGAAATGACCGAAGAAATGGAAATAAAGGAACAATTATCCATTAAAGCATACGGAGCCGGCGACAAGTCCGGTTACAAAGCCCTAAACAAGGAGGCCACTGATGTTTGGGGCAGGCACTTTTTCACTATGGTCGGTTATTCCGCCGGAATTCTGTGGCCGATACCTTTTGCCCTGGGATGGATGCAATCACGATTTGCAGGCGTGGATTTTGAAATAGCGTTTCCGCTCTCTATTGTTTTTGGGACATCCGTGGGCTATATTTTTACCTTCATCCCCATCTATATTCTCGCCCGAATCATTTTCAAATATTTACGACCCAGGTTGCCTTATTTCAAGGGTGTTCAAAAACGACTTGATAAATATCGGCCGAACAACTCCCATTGATTCCCCGCTTTTAAGGTAAATCCATGCATTTCACCCGAGGCTGAACTCTGAATAAGCGGCCCAGGTGACAGCCAATTTTGTAATCTTATTTTCGATCGCAACCTCGATGCTCACCTCATGATCCTCGATGACAAAATCAATATGGTGCTTACTTTGATTACCAATTATCACGTATCCGGCATCGAGCATCAGCTAGAATTACCCAATGCATCAAACGCAACCTGTCGATAACCACATATCGACAAGCTGTCGCTGAGGACCAATTTTATGGAAATAACGTTTGATAAACATAAAGGCGCGCAATTATCAGAACAAACCACAGATCGACAGACCTATGTCACTCATCCGTCATTTGGTGAGGCGTTTAAATTCTGGCTGAAACTGGGTTTCATCAGTTTCGGCGGACCGGCCGGTCAAATCTCGATCATGTACCAGGAGTTGGTCGAAAAAAGAAGATGGATCAGCAATGAGCGATTTTTGAATGCTCTCAATTACTGCATGCTGCTGCCCGGTCCGGAAGCCCAGCAACTGGCGGCATATATCGGATGGTTGCTCCACAGAATTCCCGGCGGGATCGTTGCCGGCGTCCTATTCCTCTTACCGTCCATGTTTATCCTTTTTGCGTTGAGCTACACTTACGCCGCATTGGGAGACATATCATGGGTGACGGCCTTGTTCGGCGGTCTAAAGGCCGCGGTAATGGCGGTGGTGGCCGCGGCGGTCATAAAAATCGGCAAGAAAGCATTGAAAAATAGTGTCATGATTTTGTTGGCGGCCGTCTCATTTATCTGCATTTTTTTCTTTAACGTGCCCTTCCCGTTGATTGTGCTCGCGGCCGGCTTAATAGGATTGGCAGGTAGTGTGGTCATTCCGAGATTCTTTCTCGTGATCACAGAGAAGGACATCGGCGACTACGAACAAGGTTATGTCAAAATATGTGATGACGACAATGATTGCCATGTCGATCCCTCCGCAAAACGAAATGTCCTCCTGCTGACAATATTTCTCGGTCTCTGGCTTCTCCCCATGCTGGTTCTCTATTTTGCTTTTCAGGAGCCGGTGTTTTACAGAGAAGGAATTTTCTTCACGAAAGCCGCGTTCTTAACCTTTGGCGGTGCCTACGCCGTGCTGGCCTATATCGCTCAGGCCGGCGTTGAACAGTTTGGGTGGTTGACTGCTCCTCAGATGCTGGACGGTTTAGGGTTGGCGGAAACAACCCCCGGTCCGTTGATTATGGTCGTCCAATTTGTCGGCTTTATGGCTGGCTGGAATTTTCATGGCGTATTTAGCCCGTTAACAGGAGGAATCATTGGTTCCTTGATTGCTTCCTATTTTACATTCCTTCCCTGTTTCCTTTTCATTTTTTTGGGCGGACCGTATATTGAAAAGTTCAGAGGCAATCAGAAGCTAACCGGTGCGCTTTCAAGTATTACAGCGGCCGTTGTCGGTGTGATCTTAAATTTAGCCGTATGGTTTGGGATGCATTTCCTGTTTGTTGCCGAACAGGGCTTTAACTGGTTTGCAGCGGTAGTAGGGTTGGGAAGCTTTATCGCCATTCAATGGGGAGGATTCAATATTATTACCATCATCCTGCTTTCCGGATTCCTCGGAATAGTGAACGGACTTATCTTTTCCTAAGCAGTATTGAAAGCACGTCCGGCAGGTTTTTCCGACTTGATGGCAAGATGAGTCGTCAGCACATCGGCAAAAATTAGGAGGCACCACTTTAGATCATGCTTTGGGCACGCCGATCAGTTCGCCATTATCGCAGAATGGAAAAGGTCTGTTTTGTTCAAATAGTGCCTAAAGATTCTTTAGAAAAAAGCCGATATCTCAATACACTCTGTAGCATTTTTTTGAATCTTTATTAAATAAGGAGAGCGGGTGACTCGTGGCAGATAATCTTTCTGAGAAAATCAATCAGATAATAAAAAAACATTATGATGAAATTCAAGATGAAATTAGTAAGGCAATTGAATCAAATGAGCTAATTATTCAAGATAGTTTGATCGGTTGGAATGATTTAAACAGATTAAGTCATCGGTCTGAACATTTTGTTGAGGTTGACATAAACGGGTTGAAAACCACGTATACAATTGCGTTGGAATTATTATTTCATGACAAGAGAAGAATTCACAGATCATTAGAAGAAGCTCTGTTGAAAGATGATGGTATGTCTCGACCAATAGAGTATTAGATGGACCTTTCAAGGCGAGTGTGTCGAATTTTCTCTTTCGGACTTGCATTGGGTATCCGGTATTTTTTTGAATCTCAAATCTCTTTCCATTTTTTGTCCTTCCATTTTTATACATAACGACTTAAAGCATTGCACATACATACACAGCGATTTACGAGTTTTTCCGTTGGTGATGGCTTTAACGTAACCAATTCGCCGCGGGTACATGAAATCAACAAGGGAGCTGTATTTAATTTCTCAGACTGGATGTCTTCGCCCTAAATCTGAGCTTTTAATTATCCAGCGCTTTGTATTTCAACAGCAGTCGAGACGACATCCGCCACGCATGTTGATTTTTCCTAAAAATGCATTAGGATCGGGGTAGATATAAACTTCATTGTTTATATTATAGATCCAAACACATGTGCGACTATCCGTTTTTCTATTTCCAGCTTATTCGATAGGAGGGCTAGCCATGCAATTTAAAAGTTATTTCAGGGTCGCGCTTGGCACGACCTATAATATAATCCTCAACGCCTTGTCATTGGGGCGCTATGTCTGGCTTGAGGGACGGGTTCGAAACGGTGTTTTTAAAAATTGGGCAATGCGATTTCGGTATAAGCCCAAAAAGTTCGCCCAGCCCACAAGTGAGCAAGAAATTGTCGAGCTCGTAAAAAACTCGAAAAATTTACGCATAGTAGGCTCCGGGCATTCGTTTAACGGCGGTGTACTGGTTGATGATACCCTGGTTTCGCTTGACAGATATAGCGGTGTGGTTTGGAAAGACGCGCAAAAAAAACGACCACTTTAGTCTGTACCTCTTTCCTTTTACAGATAAATGTCAGATCAACACCTGGAACCGCACGGACCGGGGGAAGTCGTTTTTAGGATCTTTTCGGGAATTCGTAAGTATCTCAATCGATGCCCTGCTGGCGGCATGGTTTGGCAATCTTGTGGCATATTTGGGCCTTTTCCCTGCATTGTCATCTCTTACGCACAGTATTAAACGAGGCACAAATCTTATTCTGGAAAGCAATGAAGCCTTTAACCGCACAATTTATCATGTACACCAGGAGTTGGAGTTTGCCGTGCCCTTCGAGGAGACCTTTGACGCGTGCCGTCGTTTCAGGGGACTCTACGAAAAGTTGTACTCCCATGGGCTGCCTTATGCGCTGTTCGAAGTTCGTTTTACACCGGCCGGTCATGAGCGGACCTTAATTGGGGCCGGTCGGGAGCGTCGCAGCACCTGGATAGATCTGGTATGCAACGATTCGGCAGGCTTTGAGGAATTCTATGCCGCCGCCGAAGGTTTGATAAAAACGAACGGGGCCCGGCCGCACCTCGGAAAATACTGTGAGAGTCTGGACAGAAGCGATCTGGAACGGATGCACCAGGAATACTTTACGAGGTTTTTACAACTCGTCGAGGAGCATGATCCTGAGGACAAGTTTGCGAATAGCTTTACACGGCGAATTTTCAAGCACGCAGCCTAGCACATCGATTTTCATTATCAATGCCTAACCGAAAAGGCTAAATTTTACGAGTGAAAATATAATCGTTCTGAATGTCGCTTCCGACCGTAAATTTCTGACGGCCGGCAATTTTAAATTGCCATTTTTTATAGAATAAATTTGCACGATCGTTCAATTCCCATGAACTCAACCAGATAGACCGATAACCCTGTGCCTTCGCTTTTTTTAAACACGCCTTCATCAACGCATTACCGAGACCGCGGCCATAATAGTCTTTGCGGAGGTAAAATCGTATCAATTGAATGGGATCAGGGTCTGTTATACAGTCCGGGGGGATTCTAGGGTGTAAATAGGCATAGCCGGCAGGTGATGATTCGATTTCAATGATAAAAAACAGCGATTGCGCATTTTTCAGCTCTACATTTATTTTTTTGATATTAAAAGCCGCCTGCAGATGAGCCTGCATGTCTTGCGGATCTGTCTGGGTAGCAAATGCCTCATAAAAAGACTGCCTCCCGAGTTCAACGAGTAATTCCGCATCAGACAGCTTGGCCTTTCTGATATTAATATCAACTGCTAAGGAAAAATTCTCGCCCACTAATTTTTGGATTTTCGGGATTTTAGACTGGCCCTGAATGTTTCCCAAAATTCTTTATTCGTATCTTTCCAGGCCGCACCCCATCGCCTTTCAAAATACGATGACGGCAGTTTTTCCTGCCAGGTTTCCCAGGGATTTTTGCCTTCCTTTTTGGATTTTAACACATCGGTCAAAAAGGAGGTAATTTCTGTGATTTCCTCCTTGGGGATGTAGGACGCCGCACCTTCTTTGATTGATTTAACCAAATTATCGGGTGTAAAGGCATGCGCCGTCAACATAAGAGCCGGTATGTTTTTTTGGTTTGCAATTTCAAGCAGGCCGTAACCGTCGACCCCCATGATATCCAATACGGCGATATCAAATGTCTGAGATTCCAGAAGGTGCTTAGCCTCATCAAAGGTAGACGCTTTAACAACGTCACACATGTCAAGTAATTCTTCCAGGACGCTTAAAATATCCGGCTCATCATCAACCACAAGAACTCGTTTTCCGCTCAGTAAATCAGTTTCTGACATAGTTTTACCCCCTGACCCGGACATGCCGGATCCACATAAGTTGATCTCACGAATCTGCTTGTGCACAGAGATTCAAGCGTATTGCAATATACTTGAGTAGTCTAAAATCAAAATTGTGATTTTTCTTATATATAGATTAGAGGTAAAGGTCAATCTGTTGGATGAGATTTAACGCTGAACTAACATTTAAAAACCATAAATCATAAAACCGCCGTCCACAATGATGCACTCCCCGGTTACAAATGATGCTGCCGGCATACAAAGAAACGCGACAACCGAGGCGATCTCTTCGGCCTCGGCAATCCGACCGAGCGGAGTACGACCTATAATCTCCTCTAAATACGTTTCGTCCTCCAATAGCTGCGCAACCAGTGGTGTTCGAGTGTACCACGGGGCTACCGCGTTCACTCTAATGAAGTCGGGGGCCCATTCAATCGCCAAATTCCGAGTGAGTTGAATAATCTGACTTTCTTTCTTTTCCAGGAATTGCCGGATATGGGTTAGCTTTTTTTTTGGATAAGATACGGCAGAGGCTGTCAAAAACAAAAAACGAACCGTCATCATACATTCGTTTGCTTTTTTAGTTTTTCCATCTCCATATCTTTCAATTTGCGCCTTAAAATTTTGCCCACCGCACTTTTCGGTAACTCATCGATGAACTCCAAAATTTTGGGAACCTTGTAGGCTGCCAGATTTTCTTTGCAATACGTGATGACATCTTCTTCTGTGAGCTCCTCACCTTCTTTTTTTACGACAAATGCTTTGACGGTTTCGCCACGGTACTGATGTGGCACACCGATGGTGCATGCTTCTAAAATCTTCGGATGCGCCATGAGAACGTCATCCAATTCCACAGGGTAGATGTTGTAGCCACCCGCAATAATCATGTCTTTTTTTCGATCGACGACTGCAAGGTAGCCATCCTCGTCAAATCGGCCGATGTCGCCGCTTAGGTACCAGCCTTCTTTGAGAACGGTGTTGGTTTCCTCCGGTTTTTTATAGTAGCCCATCATAATTTGCGGGCCCTTGATGGCAATCTCACCCTCATCGCCGATTTCGAGCTCTTTACCGAAATCTGCGACATCCACGATCTTGACATCCGTATCCGGAAGGGGAACACCAACAGTTCCAGGTTTTACGCGACCGCCCCAGGGGGTCACCGTAGCAAAAGGTGCGGTCTCCGTTGAACCATAGACTTCACACATGGTAGCCCCGGTTAGATCTTTGAGATCTCTGATTGTTTCCGCGGCCAGTGGCGCTGCACCGCAAAAGAAACCCTTGATGCTTGAGAAATCCAGCTTTCTAAACTCAGGGTCAGCCAGCAGCCCAACAAAAATAGTAGGGACACCGGGCACGAAGGTGGGCTTGTATTTCTTAATCAATTCGATATTTATTTTCGGCTCCGGTCTTGGTATCATTAAATGTTCCCAAGCCTGCCAGATCATGAGATTTGTTGTTGCGAACCCGGCGGCATGAAAAGCTGGGTAATTCCCCACCAAGATCTCTTCGCCCGGCTTTAAATCCGGAAACCAGGCGACGAACTGCTGTACGTTTCTACTCATTATGGCATTGCTCAGCATAACACCCTTACTGACACCTGTTGTTCCGCCCGTGTAAATCAGAGTGGCAAGATCGTCCCATTGGCTGAGGTCTTCAATTGGATCGATCGAGTATTTGGCAATCAGGTCTTTAAAGACCAACACATCTTCAGTAGCTTCCACCTTACGGTACATCTCTTTTTTGACCAACGGGAAGAGGTGCTTTTTGGGGAAGGGAAGGTACGTGTTGATATGACAGCCGATGATTTTCTCGATTTTTGTTTCAGTCTCGATTTTTTGCATCCGAGGAATTAAAAGCGTCAGTGTTATGATTAATCTGGAATCGGAATCCTTAAGTTGATATTGCAGTTCCCGCTCGGTATAGAGAGGGTTATTTTGGACTGCCACCGCACCAATGCGATAGATGGCATATGTGGCGATAATAACCTGGGGTATGTTGGGTAAACACACGCCAACCTTATCCCCCGGTTGGATACCCATATTTTTGAGAGCCCGTGCAAATGCATTCACCAGCCCGTCTAGTGTTTTGAATGTTATTCTTTTGCCCATGTAGTTTAATGCCGTGTGATCAGGGAAATTTTTTGCAGATCGTGTAAGCGCTTCGGAAAGGGTCATTTTCTCATACTCTAGGCTCTCTTTTACCCCTGGCGCATAGGATGTATGCCAAACTCTGTGCTCCATCTTTCCCCTCCCGTCATTCTCAATTAATTCCTTGATTGGTTGACGCCTTGATTTGAATACTGAATCACATCAACTCAATTCACTAGTGAACGGCCAGCCCATTCAGCCGCTCAAGCAGTATTTCAGCTTCTGATAATATATCCTCAATGACCTGCCGGACGGTTTTGATCTCATCTATCAGCCCGGCTATCTGGCCGCAGGCTATAGGAGCTCCGTCCGGATCTCCGGCGTCATAGGCTATTTGGCCTTTTCCCCCGGCCACCGTTTTAATGATGTCTTCAAAACCTGCTCCCGCGGCTTCAATCGCCAAACATTCATCCGCCAATTTATTTTTCATACAGCGTATCGGATTCTTGATGGTCGTCAAGAGCAATGCGGTATCCGTCTCCTTGGTTTCAACGAGCCGGCTTTTAATATTTTGATGAATCGTGCACTCTTTGGTCATCATAAAGGCGGTTCCCATGAGCACCGCTTCAGCGCCCATGGCCAGCGCAGCCAGAAAACCCCTGCCGTTGCAGATACCACCACCGGCAATAACCGGTATTTCCAGTGCCGCGACCGCCTTCGGCAGTAAAATAAATGATGCGACATGATCATTGCCGATATGACCGCCGGAACCAAACCCGATCATGGTGACGGCGTCGACTCCCAAGCGTTGCGCTGTCAGGGCATGTTTTACCGAAGTCAGCTTGTGGATGACCTTAACACCCCCTTCTTTTAGTCTCGGCATGAGCGGCTCCGGACTCCGCCCGGCGGTTTCGACGACCTGCACACCCTCCTCGACCACGACATCGCAAAACTTCAGGGTTCTTTCAGGAAGGCCAAATTCGGGCACCATCGACAGGTTTATTCCAAAGGGTTTGTCCGTCAGGTCACGTATCTTTTTGATTTCTTCCCGGAGATCCTCAGGCGTCTCGAGGCTCTCGGCAGTAATAAAACCAATGCCGCCGGCGTTTCCGACTTCGGCAACAATTTCCGCCCGGCTAATCCATTGCATCCCCCCGCAGATGATGGGATGTTCGATGCCCAGCATGTCGGTGATCTTGGTTTTGAATTTCGTCATTTTAAGTACCTTTCTATGAAATGTGTATTTACCGCAGGGTGATTATTCGTCGAAAATGGGTTAACGCGAAACTCCCAAAATTTCGCGGGCTTCTGCCGGAGAAGCGGGTTCCTTGCCCACCTCGCGTACTATGTTTACCAAGGCTTCCACCAGTTGGCCGTTCGTGGTTGCACGCGCACCATCGGGCAGATAAAGCGTATCCTCCAGACCGGTTCTGACGTCGCCGCCGAGTTCCACGCACCGGCGATGAAGATTCCAGATTTTTTCCCGGCCGGGGCCGGTGGCTATCACCTGCCAGTGGGAATTTTCAAGTAATTGTTCTTTCAGAATCGGCAGCAACTTCGGAGTTGCCGGCATTCCGCTGTCGACTCCCATAACGAATGAAATGTGCGGGTCACCTTCAAACATACCATTTGCTTTGTACAGGCGAACGCTGCGCACAATGCCGGTATCAAAGCACTCAAATTCCGGTATGATGTCGTTGGCGGACATGACGCCCAGAAACGTGTTGACTTTTTCGACCGGATTGTCAAAGAGAACCGGCGGCCAGGCCCAATTACCGTCTTTGCGAATTTTTAAATAATTCAAAGATCCTGCATTACAGGCGGCTATTTCCGGTTTGAAGGCCTCCAGACAGCCGAGCGGTCCGGATAAATCCTCACCAAGCACGCCGGTGCTCATACATATAAGGATATCCGGTACGCACGCCTTAATCGCAGCCAGAATTTCACCGACCGTTTTTAGATCCCAGGTCGGAAAAGCGTCCATGCTTTTTCGTTGATCTCTGAAATGACAATGCAGCACTGAAGCCCCGGCGTTATAAGCCTGGACTGCGGCATCGGCCATTTCTTCGGGTGTGACCGGAACATTAAATTTGGCCGGGTCGGTCAGCACTCCGGTTAATGCACACGTAACAACAACTTTATTATGCGAACTCAATGGTCACCTCCGTCCTAATTTTTAGGAGACAGGATGGATAGAATATTCCGGATGTGAATGAAAAAGTAGACGAAGAATTAATTCCTATTTCCCTTTAAAAATCGGCGTTCGTTTTTCGAGGAACGCTGCAATTCCTTCCCTGGCGTCCTCGGTAGATGCCACCTCTGCAATCTTTTCGGAGAGAAAATCCAGTGCATCCTCGAAGGGCATGTCCTGCATGGCATAAAACGCTTCCTTACCGATTTTGATGCCGATGGGGCTTTTTGATTTGAGATCCCGCAGGATTTGGTTTACTTCATCATCCAGCTCCTCAGCCGTCACTGCGCGGTTAATCAGACCCAAGTTCAGTGCTTGCTCGGCACTAAAACGTTGGCCCAGCAAAACCATTTCCAGCGCCTTTTTGCGGAGGACGTTGCGGTAAATCAACGCACCGATCATCATCGGCCACAGGCCCACATTTACTTCCGGTGTTCCAAATCTCGCATCATTTTTTGCAACCACGATGTCACAGGCCAGCATAAGGCCCATGCCGCCGGCCATGCAGTGGCCGTTCACTCTGGCAACAACCGGTTTTGGGTAGCCGGACAATTTTTTTAATAGCATCGCATAGTTTTTAAATCCTGCCTGAATCTCTCCTTCGGCGGCACCTCCAAGATCTGCTCCGGAGCAAAACGCTTTTTCACCAGCCCCTGTGATTAAAATGACTCGAACCTCTTTATCGGCTTTTGCGTCATTTAAGTGATTGAGAAAAAGGCGGATAGCATCATGGCTGAGTGCATTTCTCTGCGGTTCGCGGTTGATTGTCAAGGTGGCAATATTGTCAGAGACGTGGTAAAGCACATGAGGTTCGGACATGAATCTACTCTCCCCGATTGGGTAGTTAAATGGCTAATCTCAATAAATAGCTATATTTGTTAATTAAACTCATTGAGTGAGAACGCCTGATATCAGTTGTCAGCATTCGACCCCGACGCATAGCGGCGGAGTTATTCATGCAATAAACTTAAAAATAAAGATGAATCACGAAAACACGAAATTATGAAACCACGAAAATATACATGACGACATGTATATTGATCAGTTTGTCATGCCGGTCCCGGATCAAGTCCGGGATGACGGATGCGGCATCCAGTGTTTTCCTGGATTCCGGCTTTCGCCGCAATGACACCATCCGGTATAACATATGCCGCTTTGTGTAAACGAAACGTGCATTTTCGCTTTTCCAATCTTTCGTACTTTCGTGATTAAGATTTTTTTCTCCCAACCCCTATGCATAGGTTCGAGTTTATTAGGGATCATCATTTGTCATTTGTAAAGCAGGGGTGAAAATTCGATTTTTGTTTTTGCCATTAAAACAGATAATGAACAACGGACCACGTACAATTTGAGTACTAGCACATCATTTTAGTAATTTTCACCAGTGCAAGAAATAGTCACGTACCAGTTTGACAATCTACTCAAATTCATCTTCCTCCGGTATGAATTTATGAATAAATCCCGTGTGAAAATCTCCCTGAATAAAAGACGGATCATCCATTATTTTGCGGTACAGGGGAATAGTGGTTTTCAAAGGTCCGATTTGAAATTCATCAAGTGCTCTCCTCATTAAAGCGATCGCAGCGTCACGAGTCCGGTCATAGGAAATCAATTTAGCGATCAATGAATCATAAAATATGGGTAATTCATAACCCCTATACAGATGAGTATCCAGCCGAATCCCCAAACCCCCGGGTGGGCGATATTCTTCAACAACGCCGGGACAAGGCAGAAAGTTGCGCTCGGGGTCTTCTGCATTGATTCGGCATTCTATCGCCCAACCATGTTTATCCAAGTTTTCAAAAGAATAATCAAGTTTACCATCTGCGGCAAGCCTGATTTGCTCCTTGACCAGGTCAATACCGGTGGTCAGTTCGGTGATAGGATGTTCGACTTGAATGCGGGCATTTATTTCTATAAAGTAAAAATTGTCGTCGTTATCCAGCAGAAATTCAACTGTGCCGGCGTTGACATAGCTGAAGGCTTCAGCTGCACGAATGGCCGCATCACCCATGGTTTTGCGAAGTTCCGGAGTCAGGCGCGGCGAGGGAGATTCTTCGATGAGCTTCTGATAACGGCGTTGAATAGTGCATTCCCGTTCGCCGAGATGCGTGATGTTATGAAATTGATCCGCCAAAATCTGGAATTCAATATGGCGCGGTTTTTGGATGTATTTTTCAATGTAGACCTCATCATTGCCGAATGCGGCGCCGGCCTCGGCTTTTGCGATAGGAAATTCTTCTCGCAGCGCTTCCTCATCATCACAGACTCTGATACCGCGGCCGCCTCCGCCCCCGGAAGCCTTGACCATCACTGGATAGCCAATTTCTTGACCGACGCCTAATGCGTCTTCCACGGTTGCTACCCCTTCTGTGCTGCCGGGGATAACGGGAATTCCGGCATCTTGCATACGCTTTTTCCCGGCCAGTTTGTCACCGGCCAGTTTGAGATTTTCAGGTGTTGGTCCGATAAAAATAAGGCCCCGATCTTCACAAGCCCCTGCAAATTCGTGCTTCTCGGCGAGATATCCATAGCCGGGATGGATCGCCTCGGCACCGCTTTCCTGGGCGGCATGTAGAATCGCTCCGATGTTCAAATAACTCTTAGTGCTGATCGGGGATCCGATGCAGATGGCTTCGTCTGCGTACTGTCGATGTAAAGAGGTTTCATCAGCCTCCGAATACACGGCCACGCTTTGAATCCCCAATTCTTTGCACGCCCTGATCACGCGAAGTGCAATCTCACCTCGGTTGGCTATCAAAATCTTCTTGAGCGTCACTAAATTGCCTCAATTACAAAAATCAGGTCGTTATCTTTTAACGCTGACTCGTTTTCAGCCGCAATTTCAACAATGATCCCATTCGCCGGACATTTAACTTTCTGATAGACTTTCATAGTTTCCAAAAGAGCGATGACCTGCTTCTTCTTCACTCTATCACCGACTTTAACATACGGTGGTTGATCCGGTGCCGGTTTTCTGTAAAAGATTCCTGACATCGGTACTCTAACTTCTATTCTCTTTGCGGCCATCTGATTCAAGCTCCTTTGATTCAATTTAGGTCGGAGACGTTCCGTGGTTCTTAGCTCGCAGAGGGAGTTTTGTTTGTTTATGTCTGGTCAACTCGAGGGCTTCGATGATCTTTATTCGAGTCTCACTGGGCAGAATAATTTCATCGACCAGCTGCGCCGTCCAGCTATGGGCGGCATCATAAACATCAACCTTTTCCCGCGCGCGGTTCAAATAGGATTCATATGCATCTTTCTCGATGCCTCTTCCGTAGACTTTACGGTAATCCAGAGTGGATGCCTCCACCGCAAACCTGGCAATGGGCCAGGCATAGGTTAAATCTGTGCCCATACTCTTTAAGCCACCCATGATCATGCTGCCGCAATCAGTATACGCCTCCCTCAAAACGATGCTTATTTTAGGTACCGTGGCTGTCGCATAGACATCGACGACTTTGCCCATATGTCGGATCAATCCCTTGGCCTCTTCCGTCTCACCGGGGACTACGGGAGGCGTATCCACTAGGTTGACCAGTGGAATGTTATAGGCATCCAGGACCTGCAGGAAGCGGTAGTACTTATCGCAGGAATTGATCTCCAAAATACTACCCGGATATGCCGGATTGTTGGCCACCAGTCCTGCGACATCTCCGTTAAATCGGCAAAAACAGGTGATCAGGTTTTTAGCGTATTCGTCTTTGATTTCAAGAAACTCGCCGGCATCAACCAGTTGTTTGATGACGTCGTGCATGTCATAGATCTGATCGAAATCATCCGGAACGATCTCAACCAGTTGCTCTACTTCACGGTCTGGAGAATCTGTTTTGTCCCATTCAGGAGGTTTTTCCCTGAAATTTTGGGGTAGATAACGCAGTAACTCACGGCATTTTGTGATTGTCTCCTCATCGTCATCTCCGACAACATCACAACTCCCGCTGAGCTGCATATGATAATCGGCTCCGCCAATATTGCGGTCAATCTTCTCCGACGTAGCCGCCTGGGTCTGCCGCGGTCCGCCAAGCCACATATTCGCAGATATACGGCTCATCAGTAAAAAGTCACACAGAGTTGGCAGATAGGCGCCACCGGCGATGCAGGGGCCTAATAGTACGGTAACCTGCGGTATGACGCCGGAATACATAGACTCGAGTCGAAAATGCCAATCCAAACCGGCCATGGCCACATCCTCGTATCCCAGCCTGCCGCCTGAAGAATCTAAAAGATTGACCATGGGAATCCCCCAATCGGCGGCCATTTCAAGAGGCTTTGCAAATTTGACGAGATGCTGGGTACCGATCGATCCGCCTAAAACCGTAAAATCGCTGGCGTGTACCATAACTAACCGGCCGTGTACCCGGGCGGTACCGACAACGGCACCGTCGCACGGCGCCTCGGGTATCCGACCATCGATACGTCTGCTTGTAGTCCCCACAAACGACCCCAGCTCACGAAAGCTTCCGGGGTCGACTAACATATCAATTCTCTCGCGGGCGGTCAGCTTGCCTCTGCTATGCTGTCTCTCGATATGTTGGATGCCTCCGCCGAGACGGTTTTTTGCCTGGACATCATGGTATCTTCTAATGGCGTCGTGCATGCGTTTTCCCATAATCAGTTCCTTTGATCGTTTACACGAATTTATTAGACAAGATTATTTTTTCTGGTTATCTGCCAAGACCAAGCGCCCGCTCTTGGAATAGGCTTTGATTGTCACGTTTATATCATTGCTCCATCCCTCCACCAATCCAATACTCCATGCATTTTCATGCCGGTTTAATAAATCTCCTTTTATCCGGCATATTTTCCACTTTATTGAAGCTGGATCTCAGCGCCTTGATGATTCTGGAACGGGTTTCCCTTGGGTCTATGACTTCATGGACGGTGTAGTACGTGGTAAACAGTTTTCCCGTGGTCATCACGCTGAACTGTTCCTTCAGGATATTTAGAAAAAAATTATACACGTCATCATAGTTGTTTTCTTGTCTGGCCTTTGTCAGTTCTTTGTGAAAGACAGCCTGAACAATTGCTTCCGGACCGGTGGGCGCAAATTCCGCCGTCGGCCAGCCGTAAATAAAATCCGGCCCCATTTTGCTGCACCCCATCACAATGTTTGATCCACCGTAAGAGCGCCGTAACACTATGGTAATTTTGGGGTTCGTCAGATGCGAATAGCCATGCAGGTTTTTGGCACCGTGTCGGATGACACCCAGACGCTCCCATTTGTCGCCGGGAGGAAAAGCCGGAGTATCTGACAGCGTCACCAGAGGGATATGAAAGGCGTCCAAAAACATGATGAACCGGTCGTATTTATCCGAGGAGTCCGGTTCCATGATACCACTGAGCTCATCCGGATTGCTGGCGGCGATGCCTGCCGGTATGCCGTCGAATCGCGCGAAGCCGGTAACTATATTGGGAGCAAAATCTTCTTTCAATTCGCAAAATTCGCCATGGTCTACGATCAGATCTATAATTTCGTGAATGTCGTACGTAAACTTCGGATCGTCGGGCATGACATCGAGCAGTGCCTCTTCTTTTCTTCCCGGATCATCGCTGGATTCTAAAATTGCAGGTTTTTCCCAGCAGTTTTGAGGCACAAATTCCAGCAGCCGTTTGGCCAAATCCATGGCCTCCTTATCGCTGTCGGCTATAAAGTCACACTGGCCGCTCTTTTCCATGTGAAACTCGGCTGAACCCGCCTCATCTGATTCGATCTCGCCCCCCCACCACAAAAACCCGGTTTTATCTCTAATAATCAGAAAATCTGATAGAATCGGAATCTGTGCAATCGGGCCGGTGCAGGGTCCCAGAACCATGGCTATCTGGGGTATGACACCTGAATACAGACAATAATTTCTTACCAGGCGCCCCAAGCCATTGAGACCGACGTAACCGCCCTTTAAGCTAATCCTTGAACCGGCGGTGTCGAAAATGCCGATGAGGGGGATCTGCTCCTGCCCGGCCATTTGGACCAATTCCGCAATCTTCCACACGCCCTGATCACCAATAGAACCTGACATCACGGTAAAGTCCAAACCATAGATCATGACCGGTCGGCCGTTCACTTCGGCGTGACCCATGATAACGCCGTCCGATGGGCTCGGCTTTGTTTCGCCCTCCAAGCCCAAACGAAATTCCCTGACGACCGATCCAATTTCTTCAAAAGTGCCGCGATCAGCCAAATACGCAATTCTCTCCCTAGCGGTGAGTTTGCCTAAATGATGTTGCTCATCAATGCGTTCTTTCCCGCCGCCGTCTAAATTTTCCTGACGGCTTCTGCAAAGCTTCTCCAGATAGCCGTCCATCCATTCTCCCATATTATTTCTCTCCTTTTATGCCGTCGAAAACAAACTCGCAAAGCTGTTCGGTGAGAACGTCAGGATCTATTTCCCGTCCGAAAATGATACCTGAAAGGCAGAGCTGCTCAATGCTGCCTAAAATGCCGTGTCTGAGTAATTGCGCTGGAAGATCGTCTCGTATTTCATGGTTGCCGATACCTTCCTCGATAATTTGCAAAACAATATCGCTGTATTCCTTGACCCGCTGATAGGTTTCACTTCGATAATAATCGGGATGGTTACGAACTTCGATTAGAAGAATTCTGGCAAAGACTCTGTTGGTCGCATAAACATTAATGTGCGACCATATGAGTTTGCGAAGTTTATTGAGTGCACCTTTAATTCCTTTTAGGTCTAAAGAAATCTGAGCCCGATACTGCTCGAGATATTCACTCAAAATCTGGTGCAGCAAATCACGTTTATCCTTAAAATACTTGTAAATCAGAGCCTCGGTCACACCGGCGTTTTTCGCAATTTCGGCGGTGGTTATCGCACCAAATTCTTTTTCTTCAAGCAACGACTTCAGTGCCTCCGTAATCTTCACACGACCGGGCGGAAACGGTTTTTCCTTGGCGTTCTTGGACGAATCCGTTATCGATAATTGCATTCGGTATCCTTTTTTACAAATTCGCTGACCGCGCTGCGCACCAATTCGTGATCTTTGGTGAAGTAGAGTGTGTTGCCGTTTTTAATCGTGATAGCCAATTCAAATCCGCCTTTGTTTCTCGCTCTATGCGCCTTGCACTTTGCGCTTTGTTCGATTATCCCAATTCCAACTTCGCGATAATCTCCCTCATGATCTCGTCGGCTCCACCACCGATCGATATCAAGCGTGCGTCCCGATAGCATCGTGAGATCAGCATGTCATCCATAAAGCCCAGGCCGCCGTGCATCTGCAAGCAACCATCGGCAACTTTTTGAATGACCCGCGCCGCACAAAGTTTTCCCATGGAGACTTCCCGGGTGACATCGAGGCTGGCTTCTTTCATTCTGACGATATGGTAAGTGAGCTGCCGTAAACATTCAATTTCGGTCTGCCAGTCTGCAAGCCGGTGCCTTAGTACCTGCTTGCTTATGAGCGGCTTTCCGAAAACAATTCGATTGCGGATATGCTCGACCGTCATCGCAATCATTTCCTCAGCGGAGATGTAAGACATGGGAAGAGCCGAAAAGCGCTCATGCTGAAACTGCTGCATCTGGTAAATAAACCCTTGCCCCTCCTCGCCGATCCGGTTTTCGGCCGGGATTCTCATCGCATCAAAAAATAGTTCGGCCGTGTCACTGCTGTGACATCCCATTTTATCCAGTTTGCGGCTTACCTGGAATCCGGGTAGGTTTGTGGGAACCACAAAAAGACTGAAGCAATGATAGCCCGGGTCATCACTGGTTCTGGCAAGCAACGTCAAAAAATCGGCTTGTGTCCCGTTGGTGATATACGTTTTAGAACCGTTGAGAACGTAGGACTCGCCATCCCTCTCCGCAGTTGTTTGAATGGCACTGACATCCGATCCGGCGCCGGGCTCCGTGACGGCGATTGATGCAACCATATCGCCGGCAATTGCCGGTTTTAAATAGGTTTGCTTTAAATGCTCGCTGCCGAATTCGGCAATGGCGGGGGTTGCCATGTGGGATTGAACCGCAATGGCCATGGGTATGCCGAATCCTCGGACGCGACCCAATTCCTCTAGAAAAACGGTATCATACCAGTAATCCAGACCCTGTCCCCCGTACTGCGGATCATAGCGAATTCCTAGAAATCCGAGATCACCCATTTTTTTAAACAAATCGTGAAGCGGGGCTTCGCCTTTTTGCTCCCACTCGTCCATGTGCGGATTGATTTCTTTATCCACAAATTCTCTAACCGCCTTGCGGACCATTTCGTGGTCCTTGCTGAAATAAAGCCGTGTTGCGGATTTTGATTTGACAGCCATGCGGTACCTTTCAGGTAGTCTTTAGTTATAACGGATTAGTGTCCATTCCACCAAGCAACGTCTACTTTTTGCCTTTCGCTTCCAGAAACAGTCTAACGATCTCCTTATGCTCAGCGGTCTGCAGGGCAATGGATTGATAGGCCGCCTCCCAATCAAGAACCTCTTTCAGAGACATGTCGAAACTATTTTCAAGCCCTTCCTTTATAAATCTCAAGGCAAACCTGGGCTTTTGCGCCAGAATACCGGCCAGGCAGACAGCCTCCTGCTCCAGCTGATCTTCAGGGACTGATTTGTATACAAGGCCAATCGAGGCCGCCGTTATCCCGTCGATTTCATCACCGAGCATCGCCAATTCTCTGGCTTTTTTCAGACCGACAAGTCGCGGTAGGAAATAGTTCCCACCGTAATCCAAAATGAGACCGATGTTCACGAAAATCTCGCAAAATCTAGCGCTGTCAGCGGCAATCACAAAGTCGCCGGCCAACGCCAGATTTGCGCCGGCTCCGACCGCCACCCCCTTGAGCATCGTTACAATCGGTTGCGGCATTGCACGAAGTGTTTTTACGATCTGCCCTATTTCCTTCATCGCCGCCAGCCAATCGCAGGGGGATATGTCGATTGAGAAAAGGTTCGCATCAGCACCGGAGCTAAAATGATCGCCTGCACCCCTGAGAACCAACACATGGATCGAATCGTCCCTCGCGATTTCGTTTACGGCGTCATACAGCCCGCGGATCATTTCCTGGTTCATTGCATTCATGACATTCGGACGGTTCAAAACGATGGTGGCTATGTTGTCTTTTTCTTCGACGAGAATAGCATGCGACGACATGGATTGTGTCTCCTTGAATGGATACGATGAGGTTTCAACGTTGGATACGAGGACGATTTGGGTTAGTATTATTTACTAATTAATGAATAGTAACTCTTAGTATCATATATATCAATAATTATTTTAGGTAAGTGAATATCACTTATTTTATTGTTGTCAAGACTTTTTTGGAATCTACGTTGGGAAATAGGAACTTTAAGCCACAATTTTATCCATTCTGCTTCATAGTTTTTTAACATCACTTTTGATACGAAATTATATATATTTTTGATTTTATTATAATTTTTTTTAAATGCCCAATTGGCATACGTCTTGCTCTACTTAAGCGTTGTCAGCCGAGGCTTCGACAGACAACGTCGATTGATTTCATGTGAGGGATACTATGATAGGTCTGATAGGTGAAATTGGGCAATTCCGTGCGATTAGAAAAAATCACGATAATGTTACCCATAATTGTATACCTGCACCAAATGAGTTGACTCAAACAGGTGCAAAAAGAAAAGTCGAAAATGCCGATCATTCATTGCAGTCAAAAAATTACCGCTATGATGAAGAATATACAACCGAGAGACATGCGTTTGAAAACGGTGCTTTGGTCGTTGAGACATATGATCAGAACGGAAAATTAATTCGTAAGACGCCACCGGGTTATTTACCGCCGGACCGACTAGTTTTTTAAGAAGTCTTGAGACATTCAACATCCGGGAAACTGAATCAAGCATATCCGAAAGGATAACGATATGAGGGAAGCGAATAATTCCTTTCCGGCAACGGTTAGCCAGGCCACTCAATGGCTTTTATATTATCTTCCATTTAAAGATAAATTAAATGTTGCCATTAAAACCGAAATAGAATTACCCAAATTAAAATCATCCCTTGGCAAATTTATCGAGAAAGAGTTCGCTCTCAAATCGAATGTTGCGTTAATCGAATCGTGCCGAACACTTTCGAATGGAAAACACATGAGTTCAGATGATGCCTCCCAAATCATTATAAAAGAATTTTGGAAACAACTAAAAGCGCCCTAAATGGTATATAAAAAGCGTCGCATGGCAAGCTAACCATTTAGGTGTTCGATTAACGCCCAGCGAAATAATGAAAAAGAAAAAAATTACCGAATTCACAAAGTCTTTTGAAACATCTTCTCAGGCTCGAACCTTGAAAGATCGTTTCTATAACGCAGAAATGAAACTGGACGGTTTTTACCTTGTTTACCTTTCGAAATTAAGAGATATAGACGGAAGCGGACCGTGTTTTATTGTTAGGGAAGATTCTGTAATCATGAAACGTCTAAAGGTCGGCTTAGGAATAAAATTAAAATGCTGGTCAAACGAATACTCCTCCATAAAAGCGTATTACCGAGCTAGAGTTAAACATATCACCAAGCAGGACCATGGGTTTTTCAAGGGGCATTCTCTAGTCGGTTTGTCCATTGAAAAAAAGAAAAGCTCGGATGTAAAGGAAGCGGATCAAAAGCTCATCATAACCCATAAAGAATTTCAACATGAATCCCGAAATCACCCGACAGATGGAGGGCAACGATATCCTAACACATATTATGCTGCTAAAAGACGAACGCGTAATGACCGCAGAAGCGGTTTAGACCGCAGAAAAGGTTTAGATCGCAGAAAAATCATAGATTTTACGAATCGATAAAAAAACTTTAAACTAATGAAGCTCGAGGCTCCATCCATATACATCAATGACGATGAGGTTGAGTTCAAACTAATTTATGTCCAATCAACAAAATCGAAAAGAAGAAGAAAATACACAATTAGTGAAGCAGAGAGGTTGGGACTGGTAAAGATGGATGCCGGTTCGTTTAAGGTGGGCAGCAAAAAATACTCCAAGGCAATTACAATAAAGGAAAATAACGTAATCCTCTGCTTATCAACAAAAATAGAAAATCCGCCGATCTGCAAAAAAATTTAACTCGTCATCTTTGTCGGCATGGGAGTCTGCCTTCACGATTTTCGCCACGCGAAAGCAGATTGCTGCATATCTTCTGTAAATGTCTACGACGATTATTGATAATGTTGATACAAAAAACAGAATTGAAAATAAAAAAATTGTAGGAATGAACTCCAGCGCAGAAGGGCTGTTGCCAACTTGTTCTTTTCCTGCGAGTAACGCGTCCAGCATCATCGCCGAATCCTCACAAGATGGAGCGTCACTTAATCCAATACGTTCTGTTGTAAAAAACAAATTAAGTTATCAGTTTACGTACCCTGAGATAAACGCAGTATATCCCTTCAAGTTTAATCGAAGCTACCATCCTAGTCCTGACTCATTGTTAGGAACCCTTATTGACATTGTTATTTAGCTAGCCTCAATAAAAATCCTTTCATCATCACTCAAACTATTTTTTACGTTACGGCAGAAAGACCGGCTGGAGGGCCGGGAGTGAAAAAAGAAAAGATGCGAATTACATCTGCAGTCCGATGAACCGAATCCTGGAAGAGGTATTTGAGAGGCTCGTCTGGCTGCAAGAATTCCGGCCCATTCATGCTCACGATAAACCGGGTCGTATGTGTACCAGATTTCATCTAGCTGCAGGTGGGGGGTTAGGTAATCGATGTGCCAGTGAGGACGGCTTGCGCTCCGTTGGTGATGTGAGATTCTGGCTCTTAAGCCTCCCGGTCCGAAGGCGCTGCCGACATAAACGTAAAATCCGCGTTTGACTTGGAGAGCACCTAATTTTCCGATTCTAATATTCTTCTTTCGGGTTGAATTCAAAATCAGTGCGTATGTTCCAGGACGAGCTCGCATGAAATAGATTTAACTCGCAGTCTCACCTATGTTTTAGACCCAGGTTGAGCGGTTCCGGGTTCAAGGTTCCCAGTTAAAATGTCGCAACTAACCTCTAACCATCGTATTACGCGTTACGTGGGTTAAATTCCATGTT
>Ga0209536_100000241_pt1 | contig 86712 bp, 79 predicted proteins | sample DeeMarSeWOR28_12_FD_187461 | JGI IMG/M metagenome (GOLD analysis project Ga0209536, IMG submission 187461) | Marine sediment microbial communities from White Oak River estuary, North Carolina - WOR-2-8_12 (SPAdes) (version 2) | ecosystem: Environmental > Aquatic > Marine > Intertidal zone >... | reverse complement strand
GCACCGCATCCACACCGATCGGTCCGGAGGCGATGCGAGCGCGACCGGCCGCGACGACTCCCACCTCCCGCCACTCCAGCCGGCGGGCGAGGTCCAGGGCTGTCGCCGCCGAGGCCGTGAAGACGATCGTACGCGCGGTGCGCCGTGGTTCGAGAAGGGTGCGGAGACGGTCGGCCTTGGGGCTCGGATGTCCGTCCCGTGGAGTGGCGCCGAGCAGCGCGAGCAGACGCCCGCGCTCATCCTCCAGCTCGCTCGGCGACGGTCTCTCGCCGTCCACACCGACGAGGAACCCTTGCAGCTCGAACTGCAGGGCGTCCCCGGGACCGAGGAGATTGCGTACGACGCGGCGGCGCAGGGCGCCGTCGCCATCGGAGGCAATGATCCGGTCGATGTAGGCGAGGTGCCGGCGGAGCGTCTCGCGGAACGCGGCGCTCGACGATGCGAGCCGGTGCACGAGATGTGCACGCAGCAGGTGGCGCCCTCCGCCACCGGGCATCCCGGGAAGCGTCAACCCGTCGATGCCGCGCACGAGAGCGGTCAGCGCGTGTGCCTCCACGGTCGGCTCCCGCACGACGTCGCTGTCAGTGACGGCCGGGATGGGAACCCCGGCGTGCACGAGGAGCGAACCCGGTCGCGCGACGCTGAGCCGGGTGACCGCACGTGCGAGTGCCGCCTCCTCGACGGGACCAGCCATGCCTTCCAGGGAAGGGACCCCCAGGAACCCCAGCCGGTTGTCGGGCAGAAAGAGGCGCAGGAGACGCGCGAGTTCGTTCGTGCGGTTCACGAGCGGCGTGGCGGTCACCAGGAGCACGTCCGCCCGCCCGATGTCGCGGGCACAGCGGTCGTACCGCAGGGTCTCCGCGTTGCGCATCCGGTGTGCCTCGTCCACCACGATCAGCTCGGCGGGCGGAATTCGCGCTCCGCGGCTCAGGCTCTCGTGGGAGCCGACGGAGCACGCGACGCCAAGGCGCTCGGTGACGCGACGCCACTGCGTCGCGATCGCTGCCGGGACCAGCGCGGTCACACGCCGGTACCGAGTGGCCACGGCGAGCGCCACGTAGGTCTTGCCCATCCCGACGGCGTCGGACAGCAGGGCGCCGCCGAACCGATGCAGGATCGCGGCGATGCGCTTCGCGGCGGGCACCTGGTGCGGGAGCAGCCAACTCGGCACCGCCCACGTCTCGAGCACCGGGCCGCGCTCCGCCCACGCCAGCAGCGCACGCACGGTCGCCGTCTCAGTGCGGCGCGCGTCACCGAGCTTCCATCCGAGCGGCTCACGGACGATGCGCAGGTCCTCTGCCGTGATCGTCGACGAGAGTTCGCAGGCTGGCCTGTACGGTCCCGGGAAGATCGAGCGCTTCGGCAACCGCGCGGTCGAGCTGGTCGGTCGAGACATGAATACCGTGGTGAGCGTTCCGGGCGAGTTCCGCCAGTCGATCCTGGCCATTCCGGCGGAGAGGCAGCGGGATGGTGCCCACGACCGTCGCATTGAACCTCCGATACCGACCGCGCGCCTCGTCGGCGAGCAGCAGGGCGAGAGCGGTCGCCCAGCTGGAGTTCAGCACTGCCGAGGCGACGAGCGCCGTCGCGCGGTCTCGGAACGAGGCCACATAGCAGGTGTTGAGGGGCACGGCCTCGGACAGGGTCTCGTCAAGGACCACCGCGGTCAGGCGGCGGGCGATGTCGGACCAGACCACCCGATGCTCCAGGAACACTGGGCCGGTGCGGAAGAGGCTCCATGGGGGCCCGCGCCGGTAGTCGGCGCGCCGGGAGAGGGTTGCGGCGTGTCGGTCGAGATATGCCGCCGCATGCGGCGGCAGGCGACGCTGCAGCGTGCCATCCTCCCCGTAACCCCAAACGAGGACCTGCGCCGCCGTCGCGGTGAACCGGCCCACGTCGCGTCCCCGCAGTGCCGGGCGAAGCGCCTGCGGCTCGATGACCGCCGTGCCGCCAGTCGGGAACCGGACGTCGCAGCCGGCGCCGGAGCGCGCGAGGACGGTGCCGACCAGCAGCCCATCGGCACCGGTCTTCACGCCCAGATGGGGCGTCGCGACCTCGCCGATCGGGCGCCCGCTGCGGCGGAGGCGGTCGACCGCATCCAAGGTGCGATCCGGCGCGAGAGTCCAGGGGCCGGAACGATCCAGACGGCGCTGGGCGAGCGCGGCGGATGTGTGAAATCCGAGGCGCACGGTGTGATTCGGAGACGGCGCCGACTTGCGCACGACGACTGCCAGCGGGTACGTCGTGGCGCCGAACTGCCTGGCCTCCCCATCGGGGAGGCGGTGCAGATACTCGATCGTCGTCTCGCGAACGAGATGCCGCCGCGCGGACTCGCCGTATCCCGAGGAAGCGATCTTGCTCGGCAGGAGGAATCCAACCGCGCCCCCGGGCGCCGCGAGCTCCAGAGCACGTTCGAGGAACGCGATCGCCAGGTCGGGCAGATGCTGAAAGCCGCGGCCGCGGTTGCCGCGCCACAACGCGAACCGCCGCTGCAGACGGCGGCGCTCATCTTCTCCGATCCGCTCGGCGCGCACCCAGGGCGGGTTTCCCACGACGACGTCGAATCCTCCGGCGGCCACGATGTCGGGGAGGTGCACGTCGAACGAGAAGAAGGGGAGCTCGCCCTCTTCCACGGCGGCGCGCGCGCGTCGCAACCCGACGAGGTTCTCGGAGACGGATTGGCGATAGGCACGCTGGCTCGACGAGAGGCGGGCCGGCCGTCCGAAGAGGTCGCAGCCGGCCGTGAGCGCGTCGAGGTCACGCACGGCGTGCTCGCCGGCCGCGACGGCGGCGTCGAGCAGCCGGCGAGCAAGCTCCGCTTCCCGATGCCGGAGTGCCGCGGCGGCGTCCGCCACGTGCGAGCCGTGGGCATCGAACAGGGTTGCGCGCGCATCGGCGATGCGGGTGGCCAAGCGGCGCGCAACCGGAGTGAGGTGGGGGTGGTAGGCCCTGGCCGCGGAGACCGGGTCGAACAGCGTGTTGCCCTGCCGCACCATGACGTCGAGGTTGGGCAGCGGCTCAACGGCACTGATGTCGGTGGCGGGGTCGTCCGCGACCACGGCGAGCCAGAGCCGCAGCTCGGCCAGGCGCACCGCGATCGGGTTGATGTCGACGCCGAACAGGTTCTCCCGCAGTATCCGTCGCCGGAGCCGCCAGCGAACCGCTGGATCCGGCGACGGGGCCAGATGCATCCCGATGTCGGTGAGCGTGTCGAGGGTGCCGAGCAGGAACGCGCCCGAGCCCACCGCGGGATCGAGCACGGTGAGCCGCCGGGCGGCGGCGGACGTCCGTGCACGTTCCTGCGTGCCGAGGCGCCTTCGGGCCATGAGACGGTCGACGGTTCCTCGGGGGAGCCCGCCGACCTTGGCGAATGCGGTGGAGAGGGTGGCGGTGACGACCTCCCGCACGACGCTCTCCGGCGTGTAGAAGGTGCCCGAACGTGCCCGATTCCCCGGCTCCATCAGGCGCTCGAACACGCGTCCCAGCATGTCGGGCGCGACCGCGTCCAGCTCTTCTGCTTCCTGCACGCAGAAGCGATATCGGTCGAACAGTCCCTCGAACGCCGTGATCCACTCGTCGTCGGGAAAGTGGACGTGCCCCAGGCGGCGCTCCACGGGATGGGGTGCGAAGAGGCCACCGTTGAGATAGGGAATGCTGCCGAGCCCCCGGCCCGTCCTCTCAGCAGCCGGTTGGTTCAGCGTCCGGAAGAACAGCGGATCCAGTGCGCGGCGGTGAAACGCACCGCCGCGACCCAGCGTGGCGTCGAGCAGCGTGCGCATGTATGCGGGATTGCCGTCGAGCCACCCCTTCGCCTGCACGAAGTAGAGGAACAGCACTCGGGTGAGCGCGTGCAGTGCGACGAGGTGTCGATCGGGCTCGGACACCGGCTCGGGAAGCGATGCGGCCATCCGCTCCCAGGTGCGCTGGAAGGCGCGGAAGAACGATTCGCCGACGGCCTCGGCCGACAGCACTTCCACGACACGCAGCGCGTGGGCCAGCGCGCTCCGCGCCCGACCCGGACCGAGTGCCCGCAGCTGTTCGAGGACGAAGGCGGAGGGCCGGGCGCACTCGACGACGAGCGCCTTGGTGGTGCCAGCGGCGCCGATTCGGGGCGAAGCCACCGCCAGGACGCCGTGTCCCACGCTGGCGGCGAGGCCACGCTCCCCACGGCCCGCCAGGTCCCGGGCGAGGGCGCGCACCGCATCCTTGGGTGCGTCCGCGGAGGCGCCGACCACGAGGAATCCTCGCCATCGCGCGCAGACGCGGGCCCGATCGTTGAATGGGGCGTCCGCTGCCCGGTATCCCAAGGCGACGAAGACCGCCGTGAGATCGGCCACTCGGTGTGCACCCTGCAGCACGCGTTCCAGCATGATCCAGTCGGCAGAACCGGATCACGGTACGGTGCGTCGCAGGGCGATACTGCATCCGTTCGTTGCGGGAGGGAGCGATCCTTCGCCGGTCGGCGCGGCGTCAGGATGCCTGGAGTGCTCGTGCCTGAGAGAGATCGATGTCGCGCGCGACGGGTGGCGGCCACGCGCCGCCGCGCAGTTGGAACTCGATCAGCGCGCGCTCGTTGCGAATCCGCTTGCCCGTCGGTGCGTCGACGAGCCGCCGCCGCACGGCGTCGGCGAGCTCGTCTTCATCGAGCCACGCCGGAGACCCATGCGCGGGTTGCCACAGGTCGAGGAACAGGTCGTGCCCGATCCACCGGTCCCCGTCGAAGTCATGCGGGCGGCACAGGTTGGTGTACCATCCGGTGAACGTGCCGTCGGCGAGGTGAAACCGGCCGATGTCGTACCAGCATCCGGGAAAGACGAACCAGACGATGGGCGCACCGGGATCCTGGACGGGGGCCCCCGCCACCTGCACCGGCGGACCCTCGTACGGGTCGAGCAGCAGCACCTTCGTGTCCGGCCGATCGAGCACGAGCCATTCCTGGTACAGGGTGGCGGGCTTGCCCGGCCGTCGGTATTCGAGTTCGATGCGTCGCGTCATGGCACCGGCTGTCGGCCACGGTCGAGTGTGGGTTCTGGCTGACGGGAAGGTAGAACCGCTCCGGCCGTCATGCCACCGCTCGTTCTGTCGGGCCGCCGCTCCTATATTCTGCCTGACGTGCGGGGATGCGGAATCCACCGGGAAGGCAGAGCCAATGATCCATGCGCGACCACGTCCCATGCCCACCCTCGCCGCCGCACTGCTCATGAGCGGCTGCGGCGGAGGCGATCTCGCGTCGCTGCGGGACGCGATCGAGCAGCGAGTGGCATCCAGCGGCGCCGGGACGGTCGGCGTCTACTTCAAGGACCTCGGCTCCGGTGATTCGGTCCTGCTCGACGCGGACGCCCGGGTGCATGCGGCGAGCATGATGAAGGTCCCGGTCATGATCCAGCTGTTCCGCGATCAGGACGCCGGTCTCGTGCGCATGGACGACAGCGTGGCCATCACGAAGACCTTCCGCTCGATCGTGGACGGGTCGCCGTACGACCTCGATGCCCCCGACGACAGCGACACGACGCTCTATCGGCGGGTCGGCGAGCGGGAGTCGATTCGGTACCTCCTGGATCGGATGATCGTGGTGTCGAGCAACCTCGCCACCAACATCCTGATCGAGCGCGTGGGGGCCGACCGAACGCAGGCGACGATGCGCGAGCTGGGCGCGGACTCGATCGCGGTGCTGCGCGGCGTGGAGGACACCAAGGCGTACGAGGCCGGTCTCAACAACACCACGACGGCACGGGACCTGGGCGTGATCTTCTCGGCGATCGCGGCGGGACGGGCCGCGAGCCCCGACGCGTGCCGGGAGATGATCGCGATCCTCGAGCGGCAGGAGTTCAACGAGGGGATCCCCGCCGGCGTGCCGTCCGACGTCCGGGTGGCGCACAAGACCGGCTGGATCACGGGCATCCGCCACGACGGCGGGATCGTCACGCTGCCGGACGGTCGGCGCTACGTGCTCGTGGTGTTGACTCGGGGCATCGAGAACGTCGCCAGCGCGGACTCGCTGATTGCCGACCTCGCCCGGCTGTCATACGGGTTCGTTGCGGCTCGGTAGACTCCGGCGCCGGGCGACGTCGCCCTCCGTCACCGTCGGCAGGGATCCGGCGCCTACTCCTTGGTCCCTGTCGTCGACGGGATGGTCGTCTGGTTGCCGTCCCGCTCCGCCCGGTAATGGGGAGACATGATCTCGACGCCGGCCTGGTTGAACTTGTCCTGAATGTTCTGGTGCAGTTCGGAATACGTCCGAGCCATCACATTGGGATTGTCCGTATGCGCGTTCAGCTCGTAACTCACGTAGAAGTCGTCGAGGCTGGTCTGTAGCACGAAGGGCTTTGGCTCTTTCATGAGCCCGGCGGTTGCCTCCGCCGCCGCGAGCAGCAGTTCGTGGACCTGCCGCCAGGGTGCGTCGTAGCCGATCGTGACGCCCGTGTGCAATACGACGCCGCCTTCCTTGGCCGTCGAGCTGTAGTTGATGATGTGACTCGACAACACCATGGCGTTCGGCACGGTGATGTCGACGTTCTTGATCGTCCGGATTCTCGTGACGAGGAGCGTCTTCTCCACGATGTTGCCCATCGTGTCGGCGATCTTCACCCGGTCTCCGAGCTGGAATGGCCGCATGTAGGTCATCACGACGCCGGCCACGATGTTCGCGATCGCCGACGATGAACCGAACGACACCAGTACGCCGAGGAAGATCGAGATCCCCCGGAACGCCGGTGTCTGTGAGCCCGGCAGATACGGGAAGACGACCACTGCGGCGAATACGATCACCAGGAACCGGACGATCTTGTACGTCGGGGTCGCCCAGTCGCGGTGAAAGCCCGGGAGGGCGATGGCGCCGCGCTCCATGCCGGTGAACACCAGCCGAATGAACTTGAGCAGGTAGTAGAACACCACCACGATGACCGCGATGGTGAAGAGGTTCGGGAGGTAGGCGATCAACGCATGCCAGACGCTCGCAATCGGTGTCAGCGTCCAGTTGAAGATCGTGTTCGCCAGCCCGCGGGTCCACGGAAAGAAACTGAACACGATCGGCAGGAAGACGTAGAAGACGAACACCAATACGGCGATGCGGGCGACGCGGGCGGCGAAGAGTGTTGCGTCGGTCGCCTGTGCGGCCGACAGGATCTCCAGCCGCTGGATGCGCAACGCGCGAATCCAGCGACCCCGACCCCGCTCGATAAATCGGTACAGCAGGGGAAACGCCCGGTTCAGCAGCACGACGATGGCGACGAACGCCGCGAGGGTCAGCAGGGTGAGTAAAGCGCCGACGAGGAGCGTACGGAGGTTGGCCGCGCCCTGCCTGCTGCTCACCGCGTCCTTGATGCGTGCGGCGTACTCGTCCGCGAGCACGCGCCGGCTCTCCCCGGACTCGGCCGCATCGCGCTCGGTCACGGTCATGATGACGAGCGAGTCGAGCCGGATGTCCACCGCACCGAGCGTGTCGCTCACGGTGATCTCGTCGGCCGTGAGCAGGGGATCGTCGGCGATGGTCCGCACGCGGCGCTCGACCGCACGCGCCCGCTCCTCGGGCGTAAACGGTCCGATCGTGCCGTGCAGTTGAAACAGCGTGTCGCCACGGAATATCACGAACGCGCCGCCAGTCCGCGCTTGCGCGGTCGTGGTATCCGCGGAGATGGTGTCCTGCTGCACCGCCTGGGCTACGGTCGCGTGCGGAGCGGCCAGTGATACGATGGCTGCAGCCACACCGGTCCGGAACGCGCAATGCATGGTGGTCATGGGGCTCCGTCCCTGCCTCTTCTCAGAAGCCGAACTGGAAGTTCACGAGAGTCTGATGGTGATCGACGGCGGCATCGCGCGTGTCGATCAGGTAGTTGATCTGGAACTCGGTGACCGACGTGGGCCACGCATTGAAGCCAAGGATAATGACGTCCCGGCGCTCGCCCCCGTCGTCGGGTTGAAATCCGTCGAACCTGAGCAAGGCCTGCATCTCGGGCGTAAACGAGTAGCCGGCGGTGGCGTGGAAGCCCCAGGGGTCACGGGCGATGCCGACAGTAGGTCGCAACGCCGCATAGAGCAATTCACCGGAAAGCAGCCAACGGTCGAATTGGAACCGCACGTCTCCCCCGACATGCGTGCGCGCGCCCACGAAGTCCGTGACGAAACCGTCGCCAAACGTCGAACCATCGTCCTCGCTGTATGCCGCATTGACGCCGACGACGAGCCGGCGATCGCCCTCGTCTGTCGAGAGGCGTGGCGTGACGACGACACGGCCGGCGTAGAGCAGGTTGTTGTTGTCGTTCCCGTTCGGCCGGGTACCGTTTCCGTTGAACGCACCGACCTGTGCCGCGACGGTGCTGCTACGGTCGTTGAATCGGGCTTGGAGACCGATCTGGCGACCCGGCGCCAACGCCGTGACCGCCTGCGAGCGATTCACGAAGTCGATGCTCGACGCCAGCGTGAGGAACTCGTAGCTGAACGGGGTCTTGAACTGACCCGCATCGAACGCGAATGACCGACTCACCCGGTACGACATCATCGCGTCGAGGATGGCAGGGGCGTTGACGAAGTTGGCCTGCAGCCAATAGCCGAACCCGCCGTCGAGTTGACCGTGCAGCAACAGGCGGAAATTCGCGATGCTGAACCCGCTCGATCCCGGCAGGGTCCGCTCGATCTGCACATCGGCGACTGTCTGCAACAGAACACCGAGCGTCAGTTGTTCGGATCGGAAGGTCTCGGCGAGCTTCGCGATGAGGGGCTCTTCCCGCTCCTGGGCACGCGCAGCGTGCGGAAGCAGCATGATGACCGCGAGGAGGAACGTGCCACGCATAGTGTGGCCTGAGTGCAGGACGGGGGGGCGGTGCTGGCCGAGAGACCGTGACCCGGCCACGACGGTGCTGCGGATTACAATCTATACCGCGGAGACCACGACAGGTAGCGACACCGCCCGTGACTAGGCGCCGGCGCGAGGCGACGGGCCGGGGAACCGGACGTCGATCGGGGGTGCTCCGACCAACTCGAACGTGGCCGAGGCGAGCGCAACCCGGCCGGCCGTGGCGTCCACGGCATCCAGCAGACGCGCGAAGATGCGGTCCTTGGTGGTCCGCCGTCGCTTGTAGTCGACTACGTAGCGCGCGGTGAACTCCATCCAGTTGTCGTTGGCGACGAGTGTCACCATGGGCTCGACGCTCGCGTCCTCGATACGGTACTTGGCGACCATGCCCTTCCACGACGCCTGCGCGACCGGGACGTACTCACGAACCACCTCGGCTACCACGCGCTGATCGTGATGAGCAGGATCCCGACCAACACCGCGACGATCTTGCCGACCGTCGGATCGTACAGCGCCCGACTCGAGATGTCCTGCATCGTTCAGGCTCCTTGCGGGTCCCGCTCGAACCGGCCGCCGAGGTGCCTCGCGAGGAACCGCTCAGCCGCGGCGTAGAACTTCAGACGGTTCTCGGGCTTGGCGAACCCGTGCCCCTCGTCGGGGAACAGCAGATACTCGTGATCGATCCCCTTCTGCCGCATCACGGCCACGATCTGCTCCGACTCGGCCTGCTTCACCCGCGGATCGTTGGCGCCCTGGGCGATGAGCATCGGGATCCGGATCCGGTCGACGTGTGTCAGCGGCGAGCGCGAGCGCAGGAACTCGGCTTCGGTCTCGGGGTTGCCCACCCGATCGTGCAGCATGGCGAGGTAGCTCGACCAGTAGGGCGGGATCGTCTCGATGAAGGTGATCAGGTTGCTCGGCCCGACGATATCGACCGCGCAGCGGAACAGGTCGGGCGTGAGCGTGGCGCCGGCCAGCGCGGCGTACCCGCCGTACGACCCGCCGTAGATCGCGATGCGGTCCGGATCCGCGATCCCTCGCTCCACCGCCCAGTGCACGGCGTCCACGAGGTCGTCGTGCATCCTGCCGCCCCATTCCTTGTTGCCGGCGTTGAGGAATCGCTTCCCGTAGCCCGTGGATCCCCGGAAGTTGACCTGCAGGCAGGCGTAACCGCGGTTGGCGAGCCACTGCGCCTCCGGATCGTACCCCCACGTATCGCGGTGCCAAGGGCCGCCGTGCACCAGGAGCACCGTCGGAAGGCCGGCCGGTTCCGCGCCCGCCGGGATCGTGACGTAGCCGTGCACCTCGAGGCCGTCGCGCGCGACGAACCCCACCGGCTCCATGGGTGCGAGGGTGTACCGTTCGAGGTCGGGTCGCGTCGTGAAGAGAAGCCGTCCGCTGCGGGTGGCGCCGTCGAAGGCGTAGTACGCCACCGGGCGGCGGTCCTCGATGAACTCGACCACCCAGACGCGGTCGTCATGCGACCGGCTGTGGATGCCGAAGTCGCCGGGGCTCAGTCCGCGGATCGCCGCGACGTCGGCGGCGATCGTGGAGTCGAGAACCTCCCACTCGTGCCGGGCGCGCGTGAAGGCGACCATCTGGATCTCGCGCGTATCCTGATGCACGACGACTCCGCCGACATCGTACTGCGGGTCGGCGGCGAGCACCTCCGGTTCGCCGGACGCGAGGTCGGTCCGGACGAGCCGCGCGGCGTTGACGCCGCGGGAGTCCACGAGGTACAGGTGCTCCCCGTCGAGCGTGAACCCGAGGGGCCAGCTCGACATCGCGTCCTCCGCGCTCCACGTGACGAACGGCCGCCACTCCCCGGTCGGATCGTCGCGCACCAGCAGTTGCGTGCCCCCGTCGGGCGTGGAGGTCACGGCGCCGCGGACCCGGAACTCCACGTCGGCCAGCCAGCCGAGGACGTTGCCCGGGTTCTTGGCCACCTGCGACAGGGCCCCCGACCGGACGTCGACGTGGTAGACGTCGTGCAGCCGCTCGTCGTCCCGGTTCATGGCGATCAGCAGCTCCGACGGGTGCCGCTTGTCCCGCGCCACCAGCTGCACCTGCACCTTCTCGAACGGCGTGAGGTCCTCCACCGAGCCGCTGGCCAGGTGCACCTTGTGCAGCCGCCAGTTCTCGTCTCCGCCGATGTCCTGCAGGTACATGAGATGCTCGCCGTCGTGCGCCCAGAAGTAGACGCGCACCCCCCGGTCCGTGTCGTGCGTGATCGGCTCGAACGCATCGCCCGCTACCGGACCGGCCCAGACGTTGAGCACCCCGTCGAGCGGCGCCAGAAACGCCAGGCGCGTCCCGTCGGGCGAGATCTGGGGGTCGGCACGGTGGGGGTTGCCGAACAGCACGCGTCTCGGGATCAGCGGTGGCAAGCCGGGGCTCGCGGCCGTTGCCCTGCGCGGCGGCGGAGTGTGCGGACTCGGTGTGCGACGCTTGGCGCCCATGATTTGCGAACTCGCTTCCTCGCGACGGTGCTGCTAGGCGGCCGCCGATTCCGGCTCGCCCGCGGGAATCCGCAGCTCCCCTTCCGTCTTCGCCACCAGGACCGCGCAGACGGTGTCCCCCGTCACGTTCACCGTGGTCCGGGTCATGTCGAGGATCCGCTCCACGCCCACCACCAGGGCGATCCCTTCGGCGGGGATGCCCAGCTGCAGCAGCACGATCGTGAGCGTGACGAACCCGATCCCCGGCACGCCGGCCGCGCCGATCGAGGCGAGCGTCGCCGTCAGCACCACCGTGAGCAGGTCGGTGAGGCCCAGGTCGATGCCGAATACCTGCGCGATGAAGATCGTGCTGACGCCCTGGTAGATGGCGGTGCCGTTCATGTTCACCGTGGCGCCGAGGGGCAGTACGAACGACGCGATCTCGTTCGGGACACCCAGCTTCTCTTCGGACACCTGCAGGTTGATCGGCAGCGTGGCGTTGCTCGACGAGGTCGTGAAGGCGAACAGCATCACCTCGTAGAAGTGCTTGAAGAAGTACGCCGGCGACATGCCGGCAAAGTGCAGGGTCGCTGGGTAGAAGGTCACCGTGAACAGGACCATGGTCCCGATCGTCACCAGGACGTACTTGAGCAGCGTGACCAGCACCCCGTACCCGAACTGTGCGGCGACGGCGGCGATGAGGGCGAACACGCCGATGGGCGCGACCCGCATGACCAGCTTGACGAGCACGATCATCGCGTCGTTGACGGTCTCGAGGAAGTCGACGACCGGCTTCCGCCGCTGCTCGCTCAGAATGGTGAGCGCGATGCCGAAGAGCAGCGCGAAGAAGATGATCTGCAGAAACTCCGTATCGGCCATGGCCTTGAACGGATTCCGCGGGATGATCCGCACCAGCAACTCGCCGATGGTGGGCTTCTGGGTCGCCCGGGCAAGCTGCTCGGCGGACACGCCGGCATAGTCGGCCAGCATGCTCGCCTTCACCGCGGGATCGAGCCCGGCGCCCGGGCTGAAGATCTCGCCGGCGACGAGTCCGAGGGCGACGGCAACGGCCGTCGCCGCGAGGTAGAAGGCGACCGTCTTGAGTCCGATGCGGCCGAGCTTCCGCAGGTCGCCGAGGCTCGCGGTGCCGACGATCAGTGAGGCCATCACGAGCGGAACGACGACCATGATCAGGAGGTTGATGAACGCATCCCCCACCGGCTTGATCCGCACCGCCACCCCACCCATGAGGGGGCCGAACACGGCGCCGAGCACGAGGCCGATCAGGATCTGGTTGTGGAGCTTGATGCGGCCGATCCGCTGCAGGATGCCGGTCATCGCGGGCCCTTTCCCGGTTGAGTGGCTCGGAATCTAGTCAGGCGCGGACGGAGGCAGGAGGTGAGCGTCGCGGTGGTGGAGCGCGCGTGATCACCGGCGCGTCCGTCGCCGGCGAATCAGACCTGCGTACGCCACCGCGTTCACCGCGATCACGAAGCCTCCCAGGAGCAACTGGACCGAAGGCGTCAGACCCGGGGGGTACACGATCGGCATGACGTAGTGCTCGATGAAGCCGCTCTGGTAACCCGCCTGTCCCGCCCGCTGCCGCAGCGCAACCTCCCACGGGGTGAGCGGGCAGATCCAGCCGGCGAACTCGATCAGCGCCCCCCACACCGCCGCCGGCGCGTGTACCCACGCCAGACGGCGCCACCGCCAGGCGAGGAATCCGCCGAGTAGAACGAACACGATGAACGCGAGGTGGACGACGACGAGGATGTCGGCGGCGAGGCGGAAGGCCATCGATCGTCACCCGGGAAGGCCGGGATCGCTTGCGTCCTGGTCTCCTCGATCCGCCTCCATGCGATCGACGATCACCGTGATCGCCAGCGTGCCCGTGACGTTCGTGGCCGTGCGCGCCATGTCGGGGATGCGATCGACGCCCAGCAAGACCGCCATGCCGTCGAGCGGGATGCCGACGGTTCCCATGGCCGGTGCGAGGCTCAGGATGCTGCCGCCGGGGATGCTGGGAACGGTGAACGACACGATGATCGTGGCGAGCAGCGCTCCTCCCACCGCCGTGAGCGGCATGGGCACGCTGTAGAGCCACGCCAGGAACACGATGCAGGCGCCCTGGAACAGGCCGGCCCCGGCCCGCCCGATCCCGGCGCCCAGGGAGACCACGAACCCCGCGACGGTCGGAGCGACGTGAAACTCCTCGTCGGCGGCCTCGAGCATGGCCGGCACCGTTGCCGGGGAGCTGACCGCCGTCGCCGCGATGATCTGCGGCGTCACGCAGCCCCGCAGGAACTTGCGGACCGGCATCTTCGCGCCGAGCCGAACGGCCGGCAGGTAGACCCCCGCGACGAAGATCACTTCGCCGGCGAGCACCGCGATGACGAACACGGCCAGGCTCTGCAGCATGGCCCACCCGGCACGGGCCGTCACGGGAGCGGCCAGCGCGAAGACTCCCACGGGAGCGATCAGCAGGATCCAGTGAACGAGTTTGATGAGCGCGGCCGCGACCGCGCCGGCGACGTCGAGCAGGGTTTCCCGTTCCCGGAGCGGCAAGGCGCCCGCGGCGGCCGCCACGAGCACCGTGAACACGATGAGCGGCAGGAGCGCGCCCTCGGTCGCGGCCGCGAACGGGTTGCTCGGGATGAGGCTCAGGATGAACTCGATCGGGCCGGGCAGGACCGGGGCCTCGGCCGTGGCCGTTCCGACGGCATCGCGGACCGACTCGCTGGCGAGCGGGAGCAGGGCCTTGGTGACGCCCATGCCGATCAGCACGCTCACCACCGTGGTGACGGCGAAGAAGAGCAACGTCACGCCGCCCATCCGCCCGAGCCTGCGCAGATTCCCCAGCCGACCGACGCCGACGAAGATGACCGAGGTGACCAGGGGGATGACGACCATCTTCAGCAGATTGACGAAGGCCGTCCCGACGGGCTCGATGGCGATCGCGAATCCCATGAGGGCCGGCGCCTCGGTGATGGCGGCGACGAGCCCCACCAGCAGACCCAGGACGAGCCCGAGGGCGATGGCCAGGTTGAGCTTCATCCGCCTCTCGAGCTCTCCTTGATCAGGTGGGCCGCGATCACGTTGCGCTGGATCTCGTTGGAGCCTTCGTAGATCTGCGTGATCTTGGCGTCCCGCAGCAGCTTCTCGACCGGATACTCCTTCATGTAGCCGTACCCGCCGAACACCTGCACGGCGTCGACGGTGACCTCCATGCACGTGTCGGACGCGAAGGTCTTGCAGATGGCGGAGGGCTTCGCGATGTCCTTCACGCCGGCGTCGATCATCCGCGCCGCCGCATAGACCAGCGCGCGCGACGCCTCGACCGCGATCGCCATGTCCGCAAGCATGAACTGGAGACCCTGGAAGGAGGAGATCGGGTGCCCGAACTGCTTGCGCACGCGTGCGTAGCCGACTGCTTCGTCCAACGCGCGCTGTGCGATCCCGACAGCCTGGGCCGCCACGCCCGGGCGCGCGTGATCGAACGTCTTGAGCGCGACGATGAAGCCCATGCCCTCGCGCGCGATGAGGTTCTCCGCCGGGATACGGCAGTCCTCGAAGATCACCTCCCGCGTCGCCGACGCGCGGATGCCGAGCTTGTTCTCCTTCTTGCCGAACGTGAGTCCCGGCGTGCCCTTTTCGACCACGAAGGCGCTGGCACCGCGCGCGCCCTTCGACTTGTCGGTCAGCGCGATCACCGTGTAGATCTCCGCCTCGCCGCCGTTGGTGATCCACTGCTTGGTGCCGTTCAGGACGTAGGAGTCGCCGTCCCTCGTGGCGGTGGTGCGGATCCGGCCGGCGTCCGACCCGGCGTCGGCCTCCGTGATCGCGAACGCCGCGAGCTTCTCGCCACGCGCGATCGGCGGGAGGTAGCGCTGCTTTTGCTCGTCGCTGCCGAACAGGAGAATCGGGAACGCACCGAGCCCGGTACCCCCGAAGGCGAGCGCGATGCCACCGCACCCCCACGACAGCGCCTCCGTGACCAGTGCCATCTCCATCACCCCGCCGCCCATCCCGCCGTATTCCACCGGCACGAACACGCCGAAGATGTCGGACTCGGCCAGCACCCTGACGACGTCCCAGGGAAACTCGGCGGCTTCGTCGTACCGGGCCGCGACGGGCTTGATCTTCTCTTCAGCGATCTGGCGGCACAGGTCGCGGATCATGCGCTGGTCTTCGGTCAGGAGGTAATCCATGTCGATCCCCAGGCGCCGATGGCGCCCACGTGTTCGCGTCGTGGCCGCGACGGGCGGGAGGCGCGCCACAGCACGCGCGCGCCGTCGCGGGGCAAAGTGCCCTCCATTCTATTCAGGAAGCCATCGCGAGGCCAGTAATCCGCCCGCGGGAATGGCGACGGAGCCTGGGCCGGGCTAGCTTCCAACACTTTCCCACGGGAGGGGTAAGTGAGGCACGCACAGAGGACCGTCCCTCGCTGGGCGCTCATTCTGGGAGCGTCGAGTGGCTTCGGTGAGGCCACGGCAAAAGAGCTGGCGAAGGCGGGGTATGACATCGCGGGTGTCCATCTCGATCGCGCGAACCGTCAGCCGTATGTCGATGCCGTCACGGCGGAGATCGAGCACGCCGGCCATCGCGCACTCTACTTCAACGTCAACGCGAACGACGACGAGAAGCGGCAGGAGGTGCTGGACGCGCTCGAGGAGGACGTCGAGGAGAACGGCGGAACGGTCGCGATCCTGATGCACTCGCTCGCGTTCGGGACGCTGAAGCCCTATATCGCGGACGACGCGATCAACAAGCGAAGCATGCACATGACGATGGACGTCATGGCGCACTCCCTCGTCTTCTGGACGCAGGATCTGGTGGCCCGCGGGCTGATGCACGAGGGCGGACGCATCTTCTGCATGACGTCCTCGGGATCGACTCGCGTCATTCCCTCGTACGGCGCGGTGTCGGCCGCGAAGTGCGCGCTCGAATCACACACCCGGCAGCTCGCCATGGAGCTCGCGCCGCGGGGGATCACCGTCAACGCGCTGCGGGGCGGCGTGACCCGCACCCCGGCCGCGGAGCGCATCCCGGAGAGCGACAAGCTGTTCCTGGAAGCGGTGCAACGGAATCCGCACAAACGCCTCACCACCCCGGAAGACATCGCGAAGGCGGTGGTGGCGCTGGCGAAGCCGGGGACCGACTGGATCACCGGCAACGTGATCAACGTCGACGGCGGAGAGGAGATCTCGGGCTGACGGCGGGTGTTACCGGTTCTTCGGGCGGAGTTGGGCCAGCTCTTCTTCGAGATGGGTCAACCGCTGCAGGATCTCGTCCTCGGCGGGCTGGGTCGCCACAATCGGCACCCCGCGGCGGTTGAGCAGCGTCTCGACCAGCGCGTCGGTGTAGCCCACCACGGCATGTGCCAGCCCGCGGTCCAGCACCCGGTTGAGCCGCAGCACGGCGGCGATCGACTGCCGCGGCGGCAGGATCGCCACGGTCTCCGACAGTCGGCGGATGAGCAGCTCGCGCAGCTGCTGGATCTCCTCGACGACCTCGCCGGCGGCGAGCCCGCGCGCGGCCGCCGTCTGCCCGTACGCATCGCACGCCGAGAACCAGAGCTCCGTGGCCTGCCGGCGCAGCGGTCCCGCCAGCTCGATCATCACGTCGACCAGGAGCGCGAGATGGCGCTCGACCGTCGGGCGCCGGATGTGCGGCACCTGGGCGACCCGGTGAGCGACCCACGCGGACCAGTCGGCCACGAGGAGGTCGCGATGTTCCCGAAGGGCTGCGGAAACGGCGAGGAGCGCCGGGTTGGACGGTCGCACCATCATGGCGCAGCCGTGCCATGCGGGGGTAGCACCGTTGACACGAGGCTGAATGTAACGGGGTCGATCTGGAGGTCCAACTAGCGCATGGCCACCGTCCGCACCTTCCCCTTCGAGATCGTCGGCGCTGACGGCGGACCGCTGCGCGGAGAGGTGCGCGCCCAAGGACCGGAGGAGGCGCGGCCGGGCATCGTGATCTGCCACGGTTTCAAGGGCTTCAAGAACTGGGGCTTCTTTCCCCACGTCGCTCAGCGCCTGGCCCACGCCGGCCTGGCCGTCGTGACGTTCAATTTCAGCGGCAGTGGCGTGGGGGCCGACGGAGAGTCGTTCTCGGAACCGGAGCGGTTCGGACGCGCGACTCCCACGCGGGATCAGCAGGATCTGGCGCTCGTCTGGGACCTGTTCGCGGCGGGCACACTGATCGCCGGAATGCCGGCCCCCGGCCCGATCGGGCTCTTCGGCCACAGCCGCGGCGGCGCGGCGGCCATCGTCCACGCCGCCGCGCGCCGCGAGTGTCGCGCGCTGGTGACCTGGGCGGCGATTTCCTCCTATCACCGCTGGGGCAGGGAGACCGTCCGGAAGTGGCGCACCGAGGGCAAGGTCGACATCGTGAACGCCCGCACCGGCGAGGTCCTACCGCTGTTCACGGACTACCTCGATGATCTCGAGGCGCGTGGCGACGCACTCGATCCCGTCGCGGCGGCTCCGCGAGTCGCCGCGCCCTGGCTGATCGTGCAGGGAAGCGTCGACGAGGCGGTGAAGGTGCGAGAGGCGCGGCAGCTGCTGGACGCGGCCGACGCGGGGCGAACCCGTCTGCTCGTTATCGAAGGCGGCAGTCACACCCTCGGTGTGCGCCATCCGTGGGCCGGATCGACGCCGCAGTTCGACACGGCGATGGAGGCGACGGTGGATTGGTTCGTGCGGTTTCTGCTGTGAGGTGCCGAAACGGCAACGGCCCCCGGGTTGCGGGGGCCGTCTCTGTGGAACTCAGAGCCCTGCCGCGTAGAGCGAGTCGACCAGCCTCGTCTCACGGCCGATGGCTTGCGCGACAACGTGTCGGCGGCGCAACAGCAGACTCGCCGCAGCGAACGTGGCCAGCGCGATCAGACCGACACCGAAGGTTCGAATGCGCGCCTCCTTGTTGAAACGGACACTGATGAACGCTCCCCAACGACACAGCCAATATAGGCACGCGCGCAAGCGCATGGTCCACCGAGTCTTGACGTGACCGCACGCACGAACGCGTCCTTCCGTACTACACCCGTGAGACCCCTGCCGTTCGCTCGAGGTCACACGGCGTGACGCGGATCACGGTCCCGCATCTGGCGCGGCACATCGCCGCGCACGTGCCGCGCACCGCTGATACGGCCGGCAGGATTCAGGCCGCCGTGGCGATCGTGCTCGCCCCGGGACCCAGCGGCGCGTTGGATGCCCTGTTCATCAAGCGCGCCGAAGCCCGCGGCGACCCGTGGTCCGGCCAGATGGGGCTGCCGGGAGGGCGGCGCGAGGATCACGATCCCGACCTGCTGAGCACGGCGCAGCGGGAGACGCTCGAGGAAACCGGCATCGTGATTCCGTCCTCAGCGCTCCTGGGGGTGCTCGACGACCTCGCCCCGGTCACCCCCGTGCTTCCTCCCGTGGTCGTGCGCCCGTTCGTCTTCGCCCTTCCCGAACGCCCGGCCCTCGCTCCCAGCCCAGAGGTCGCCGACCACATCTGGGTGTCCCTCGATACCCTGCCACAGACGGCCGGCGAAACGGAGATTGCGATCCGCGGCATCCGCCGCGCCATGCCCGCATACCTGTTCGGCCCGTATGTAGTATGGGGGATGACGCACCGCATCATCAACAATCTCTTCGAGATAGCTCTGTAAGCGAGCGTCCGATCCCGTGCGGAGGGACTCGGTGCAAGTCTTGTTAGGAGACCCTAAAACCGTAAATTAGTGAAACCTCATTTCATGCGGTCGGTGACGTGGGATCCGCAATGCTCGACGTCAGCAGACGCGACCTGAGCCCGTCAACCGAGGACTACCTCAAGGCGGTGTACGAGGTCGAATCACGGCAGGGTTCGGCGTCCACCGGGAAGATCGCCGATGCGCTGGGTGTCACCCGCGCGTCGGTGAGCGGAATGATGCGGCGGCTGGCTGGGTCGGGCTTGCTCGAGCACGCGCGGTACCGGGGGGTGCGGCTCACGGGGGCGGGGCGCCGGGCGGCGCTCAGGGTCCTGCGTCGCCACCGGGTCGTCGAAGCCTACTTGGCTGCAAAGCTCGGTTGCGACTGGGATTCGGTGCACGAGGAGGCCGAGCGGTTGGAGCATGCGGTGTCGGATCAACTCGTCGAGAGGATGGCGCTGGCACTTGGCCATCCCCGGTTCGATCCGCACGGCGCGCCGATCCCGAGCAGCGAGGGCATCGTCGAAGAGCTCGTCCTTGTCGCTCTGAGCGAGATACCGGTGGGAGGCATGGCGGAGCTGTCCCTGGTGAGTGACGACGATGCGGGCCGCCTGCGCTTCCTGGCTTCCCTGGGGCTCAGGCTCGGTACGTCGTTCGAGGTGATCGCACGCCAGCCGTTCCGCGGCCCGGTGACGGTCCGGCTCACGGCGGCGCCCTTCCGCGAGCAGGTGATCGGCCACGAACTGGCGGCGTCGATCGGATGCCGACTCAGGCGGGAAGAGGTCGGCTGACCTCAGCGCTTCCTGGCCCTCCCTACGTCGTGGATTCCCCTCCGAGACGCGCCTCTTCCATCCCGCGAAGGATTGCCCCGAGGCGTCGGTCACGTGCGGGCCGTAGCTCGGCGAGCCGCTCAGCGTACGCCTTCTCGATGGCGTTGATCAGCTTTCGCTGTTGCTCCGGCTCGAGCTGCGTCCAGGTCGGGAGGTCACTCCAGATCATCTCGAACGTCTGGAGTAAGTGCTGCAAGAAACCGCTCACCCCCCGCGGGCCAGCCGCCAGATGATAGGTGAGGTGGGGGCCGGCGGCCGCCCAGCCGAGCGCCGGCCCGAGCGAGACGGCCCTGTCCAGGTCGTCCACGTCGATGACGCCCTCCAGCACGAGGTCGATGGCTTCACGCCAGACCGCGGCGGCGATCCGCGTGGCGACATTGCCCGGTACCTGCTTGCGGATGAGCACGGGAATGCGCCCCAAGGCGTGGAGCCATCCCTTGACCACCTCGACGATCGCTCCGTCGGTCATCGGACCGGGGACCACCTCCACCAGCGGGATCAGCTCCGGCGGATTGAGGGGATGAGCGACGAGGCACCGCTCCTGCCGGAGGCAACGCGCGGCGATGTCGCCCGGTTTGAGGGCGCTCGCGGAGCTGGTAACGGCGCGGGCGCTTCCAGCGACCGACTCGATCGCCTCGAACAGCTTCTGCTTGAGCTTGAGATCCTCGGGGCCGGCCTCGATCACCCACTGCGCTCCACGGCAGGTGTCGAGCAGGCTACGCCCCACCGAAAGCTGGGCCAAGCCGGACTCGACAACCGCCGGGTCGGCGCGTCCCAACTCGATGAGGGCCCGTGCCCGAGTTGCGATGTCCTCCACGGCGTTGCTCAGCGAGTGCGCCTCGGAGTCGAAGACCGAGACGGGCCAACCGTGAGCCACGCACATCGCAGCCCAGCCGCGGCCCACGTCTCCTGCTCCGACCACTGCGACCCGCACCTGTCCGACGCTCATTCGCGCCTCCGTGTGTTTCGCCGCCTACGCGCCCGCCTGCGGGGGCAAGACGCGCCTCAGCCTCTCGTGCATTCGCGGAATGTCGACTCCTAGCGCGACCTGCGTGGGTGTCCCACCGGCCGACTCGACGGTGTGCCCGCGATGCTCGCCTGCATCAAGGTCGATGCTCAGGGGGAGTTCCGCCAGGGTGAGCAGCCCCGGTTCGAGAACCTCCCCGATGGGGAGCACGTCGTTGACCACGCACCCGTCCAGCCGCTCCTGCGCCCGGTGGAACTCCACGTAGAATTGCAGCGCATTCCCGAGCCAGGCCACCGTCCCGTCCGGCGAGGCGGCGAACCCGGCGACCTCCTCGGCGCTGAACGTCATGCGCCGGGTCACGTCCAGGCCGACCATTACGGTGCCGAGTCCCGCGCCCAGCACCCGCTGCACCGCTTCGGGGTCGCACCACGCGTTGAAGTCCGCCCACCGGTTCGTGTTCCCCCGTTCCCGGATGCTGCCGAACATGCCAAGGTGGCGGGCGACGCGGCCCCGCACGAATGCGGCATCCGCCTCGAGCGCGAGTGCGAGGTTGGTGAGCGGGCCGAGGGTGATCAGGGTGACCGGCGTCGGCTGGAGGTCCAGCGCCGTGACGAGCGCGTCCGGGCGGGCCGCGACCGGCGTAGGTGCAGGAACCGCAGCGTGCCCGACTCCCGAGGGGCCGTGAGTCTCGGGGGCCGTGACGAGCGGCCGGCACAGCGGCCGCGCCGCCCCCGGGATGACGGGCACGTCCGTGCGCCCAAGGAGCTCGAGCAAGTGACGCGCGTTTCTGGTGGTGAGGTCCAGGGTGGCGTTCCCGTAACTGGTCGTGATCCCCACCACCTCGAGCTCGGGAGATCGCAGCGCGAACGCAAGCGCGACGACGTCGTCGATCCCGGGGTCCGTGTCGATGACGACGGAGTCGGAAGCCATGCGGGAAGTGTACAGGCGGTTGCGCGGCCTGCGGAATGGTGCCACCCCGGCCGGCGGGGGCCGTCACCCTCGCCTCTGGCATCCGGCCCGGTTCATCCGTAACCTTCCACCGGTCTCGCCAGAGCGAAGGAGCAGGTGTGACGACCGCATCGGAGGAGTGGAAGCAGCTGCGCGCCGAATACTCGGCGCTGGTGCAGCAGTTCGGGGACGGATGGGAGCAGGGGAGTGCCAAGCGCATCGCGGAGGTGTTCACCGAGGAGGCCACCTTCGTCCCCGATCCCTGGGGGGCACATGTCACGGGCCGCCCCGCGATCGAGCAGTATTGGGACAACATTCCGCTCGAGCAGTCGGAGGTCGCCTTCCGGTTCGGAGAGATCTACGCGGCAGGTCCCTGGTTCGCGACCGAGTTTCGGTGCACGTTCCGGAGACGGCGCACCGGTGAGCCGGTGGACGTCCGGGGCTCCCTGTTCTGCGAGACACTCGAAGGCCGCATCTCCGAGATGCGGCTGTACTGGGACAGGCGGACCGGCAGGTAGCGGTGCCGTGGGAAACCCGTCCGTACGTCGGCACACAGGGCTGGAACTACGACAGCTGGGTGGGGAGCTTCTACCCTCCCGCCACGCGCCCGGCGAGGATGCTCGAGGTCTACGGGCGCGCCTTTCCGACCGTTGAGGTCGATTCCACCGCCTACGGCCTGCCCAGCGACCACGCGGTGCAGGGTTGGCGGTCCCACGTTCCCCGGGGCTTCGTGTTCGCCCTCAAGATCCCGCAGGAGATCACCCACGAGCGACGGCTGAAGGACGCGACAGCTCTGCTCCGGCGTTTCGTGGACCGCGTGTCGCCGCTCGGCAGCGCGCTCGGCCCGTTCCTCGTGCAGCTCAGCCCCGGGTTCCGCGCCTCGGACGCGAACCGGGCGGTGCTGAAGGACTTCATCGCCGGCCTCCCCGAGGACTACCGGTGGGCCGTCGAGTTCCGGCACGCGGGGTGGATGACGGCGGCGACGTTCGAGCTGCTGAAATCCCGCAACGTCGCCACCGCCTTGGTGCAGGGCAGGTGGATCCGACGTGAGATGATGGCCGATCTCGCCCTCGAACCGACGGCCGACTTTGCCTACGTTCGCTGGATGGGGCTCGACCGCCGCCTGACCGACTTCTCCCACCCGCAGCTCGACTGTACCGACGACCGCGCCTGGTGGGCCGAACTCCTCCAGGCCCTCAGCTCCCGCGTCACGGACGTCTTCGGCTATCTCAGCAACTACTACGAGGGACACGCACCCCACAGCGCGCGGGAGCTGCAGCGTCTCCTGGGCGAGGCGCCGGTTTCCCCCGATCGTCTGCGGGACCAGGGCGAGCTGTTCTGAGCCGGGCCGCGTCCCACCATGTGTCCCACCCCGCGTCCGCTTCGATCGTCGATCCCCCTGTGCCTCGCGATCGCAGGAGCCGCGGCGACGGTGTCGGCACAGGCGTCGCGTCCCGGGGAGGTCGTGCTTGCCACGACCACGTCGGTGCGTGACGCCGGGCTGCTCGACGTCCTCCTCCCGCCATTCGAGCAGCGCACCGGTCTCCGGGTGAAGGTGGTCGCCGTGGGCAGCGGCCAGGCGATGGAGCTGGGGAAGCGGGGGGAGGCCGATCTCCTCATCGTCCACGACCCGGCTGGCGAGGCGGCCTTCATGGCCGCGGGGTTCGGCGTGGAGCGCCTGGCCCTGATGCGCAACCGGTTCGTGCTCGTCGGCCCGCCGGCGGATCCCGCAGGGATTCGGGGCCTGACCGTCGCGGAGGCGATGCGCGCCGTCGCGCGGGCGGGCTCGCTGTTCGTGTCGCGCGCGGACCGGTCGGGCACCGACGTGAAGGAGGCCCTGCTCTGGGCGCTGGCGGGCGTCGTTCCCGCGCGGCCGTGGTACCGGGAGTCGGGGCAGGGGATGAGCGCCACGCTGCAGATCGCGAGCGAGTTGGGTGCGTACACCCTGACCGACGTCGGCACGCTGCGGAACCACAAGTCGCCACTCACGCTCGCAATCCTCGTGGACGGCGACACGCTCCTGGCCAATCCGTATCACATCCTGCGCCCGGATCCCGCACGATTTCCGTGGATGAACGTCCGGGGAAGCCGGCTGCTCGCCACCTACCTGCTCGATCCGGCGACGCAGGACGCGATCGACGCATTCGGGGAGGGGGTGTTTGAAGGAATCAGGAAATAGGAGTCAGAAGTCAGGAGTCAGTGGCCGACGGCGGGGAGCCGCGTCCGAGGGCGCTAGCCTCCGATTCCTGGCTCCTGACTCCTGTCTCCTGACTCCTGACTTCTGACTCCTGACTCCTTGATCTATCTTCCTCCTCATGCAGCAGCTTCGTGTGATGGTCGCGCAGGTGCAGCCTCGGAAGGGGGCGTATGCCGAGAACCTGCGGCGGGTCGGTGGGGTGCTCGCGCAGGCGACCGCGCTCGAGAAGCCTGCCCAGCTACTGGTATTCCCCGAGACCGCGCTGACGGGTTACTTCATCGAAGGCGGCGTCCGTGAGTTGGCGCTGCCCGCCGGCACGCTGTTTCGGGATCTCGCCGCTCAGCATGCCATGGCGGCGGCGCCGCCGATCGACGTGGTCGTCGGCTTCTACGAAGAGTATCGCAACCGCTACTACAATGCCGCGATGTACGCGCGTCTGGGTGGCCCGGATGCGGGGATCGTGCACGTGCACCGGAAGATCTTCCTCCCGACGTACGGGTTGTTCGACGAGGAGCGGTTCGTCGAGCACGGACACACCGTGCACGCCTTCGCGACTCCCTGGGGACGGATGGCACTCGGCGTGTGCGAGGATGCGTGGCACACGATCGTGCCAACACTCGCCGCTCTCGATGGCGCGCAGGCGTTCATAGTGCCCAGCGCGTCTCCCGCGCGCGGCGTCGCGCCGGACGAGGAGTGCGGGGACGACGAGCAGCGCCGCCCGTCGAGTGTTCGGCGCTGGGAGATCCTGGCCCGCCAGATCGCCGCCGAGCACGGGATGTACGTCGTGTTCGCTCAGCTGGTGGGCTTCGAGGGCGGCAAGGGGCTGCAGGGCAGCTCCGTGGTCGCCGATCCCCACGGGGAGATTCTCGTGCGGGGCCCCCTGTTCGAGGAGGCGCTCATGGCGGTGACCTTCGAGCAGGACGAAATCACGCGGGCCAGGTTCGAGCAGCCGCTCCTGGCCGATCTCGAGACGCAGTTCCTCAATCTGCTCGATGCGCGCCGGACCGCGCCGCCGCCGCCTGGCACGCCGGAGCTGCAGGCTCCCCCCGCCGGCGCGGACCGGCCCAGCGCGACGTCGTACCCCTTGGTGCAGCCCGAAATCGACCGCGATCCGATGGACATCGACGCGTCGCTCGTCGAGCGCTGGCTCGTCGCGTTCCTCAGGGACGAAGTGGTGCGGCGTCGGGGGTTCGCGAAGGGAGTGGTGGGCCTGTCCGGCGGTGTGGACAGCTCCGTGACCGCGGCCTTGGCGGTGAGGGCCCTCGGTCGGGAGCACGTGATCGGGGTCCGCATGCCGTATCGGACCTCGAGCGCGGAGAGCCTGGCGCACGCGGAGCTCCTGGCCGAGCAGTTGGGGCTCGAGTTGCTGACGGTGGACATCAGCGCGGCGGTGGACGGGTACCTCGCGGCGGCGGATCCGGACGCGGATGCCACGCGACGCGGCAACGTCATGGCGCGGATGCGGATGATCACGCTGTTCGACCTGTCGGCCCGGCATCGCGCGCTGCCGCTCGGGACCGGCAACAAGACCGAGCGGCTCATGGGCTACTTCACCTGGCACGCCGACGACTCGCCGCCGGTGAACCCGCTGGGCGATCTGTTCAAGACGCAGGTGATCGCGCTCGCCCGCCACCTCGGTGTCCCGGAGGCGATCGTGCAGAAGCCCGCGACCGCGGACCTCGTGCAGGGCCAGACCGACGAAGCCGATCTCGGCATCAGCTACGCCAGGGCGGACCGCATCCTGCACTGGCTGCTGCGCGGGTTGACGGCGGAGCAGATCGGCGCGCGAGGCTTCGATCGCAACGACATCGACCTGGTCGCACGCCGCCTCCACGCGACCCACTGGAAGCGACGCCTCCCGACCGTCGCGATGGTGAGCAGTACGGCGATCGGGGAGAGTTACCTGCGACCGGTCGACTACTGATGGTGCGAAGCGCACGGTGCACGGTGCACGGTGTGATGGTCGATCACCGATGCACCCTTGCGCCTTGCACCCTGCACCTTGCACCGCGTTTCCTCCCGAAGCCTCCCCCCGACCCGCGACATCGCTGAGCCCCCGATGCCCACCCCCTCCCTCACCCCCCGTCCCGTGGCCGACTCCAGGACCACCATGACCGAGCTCATGATGCCGCACATGGCGAACCTGCTCGGCAACGTATTCGGAGGGGTGATCCTGTCGCTGGTGGATCGCGTCGCAGCGGTGGCCGCGATCAGGCACGCGGGCGGTCCCTGCGTGACGGTGTCGGTGGATCAGGTCGACTTCCGGGAGCCGATCCACGTCGGCGAACTGGTGATCGCCCACGCCAGCGTGAACTACGTCGGTCGCACGTCGATGGAGATCGGCGTGCGGATCGAGGCCGAGGAAGTCGCGACCGGCAAGCGGCGACAGACGAACAGCTGCTACCTCACGTTCGTGGCGATCGACAGCGCCGAGCGTCCCAGGCCGGTCGCGCCGGTGGTCCCCGTGTCGGCGGACGACAAGCGCCGGTTCGCAGCCGCGCAGGCACGCCGGGCGCTGCGCAAGCGGCACCGCGAGGAGATCGGCGGATGAGTGCCGCACGCATCGCGTGCGTGCTGAGCGGTGGCGGGGTCAAGAGTGCCGCCCACGTCGGTGCGCTGCGCGCGCTGGAAGAACGAGGCGTCCGCCCGGACCGGTATGTCGCGACGTCCATGGGGGCGGTCGTCGCCGCGGCCTTCGCGGCCGGGTGCACGTACGACGAGACGCTGCGGCGGCTGCTGCTCGTGACGCGACGCGACGTCGCGCGCGTGTCATGGAGCCTGCTGTCGGGCCCGTTTGCCGGCGGCCTGCTGCAACTCGAGCCGCTGCGGGACACGATTGCGCGCCTCGTGCCGGCTCGGCGATTCGCCGATCTCCACACGCCGCTCACGGTGACGTCGGTGGATGTCGCGACCGGTGAGTTGCTCCTCTTCGGGGACGGCGGGGATTCCGGCGTCCCGCTCGTCGATGCGCTCACCGCGTCCTGCGCGCTGCCGGTCTTCTACCCACCGGTGGTGATCGGCGGGCGCTCGTGCGCCGACGGGGGGCTGCGCGCGGTGCTGCCGTTGACCACCGCAGCCGCGTTCGGTCCCGACGCCATCGTCGCCGTCCGCGTCGGCCCCTCGTTCGCGGCCAGGCCTGCGGAGCGTGCGACCAGGACGCCTCCGCTCTTGATGGCGCACAATCGGGCCATGCGGGTCCTGATGGCCGCCCAGACGGATGCCGAGATTGCGCGCTGGCGCGACGGGCCGGTGCCGCTGATCCTCGTAGAGCCCAGGGTCGAGCAGGCGGTGACGTTCGCCGTCGGGAGAGCGGTGGCGTATGTCGAGGAAGGGTATCGCGCGGCCGTGGTGGCGCTACGCGACTCCCCTGCCGCCACCGGGCTGTTCGCGGGCGGCGCGGAACGGCCCGTCGATCGTGAGTAGCGGGGAGCGGCGGCCGCAGCCGAGCTCCCCGGTCAGGAGGGGTGCCCGTCGTGCCGCCGTGTCGCCCGCTGTTAGCTTTCCTGGCGGATCGACGCCGCTCAGGACGAATCGGGGGTAGGTGATGACCGACACTGCGGTGAAGTACTTCACCGTCGCCGAAGCGAACGCCGCACTGCCCTATGTTCGGCGCGTCGTCGAGGATATCGTTGCCGAGTACGAGCGGTGGCGGGACGCGATCTACCGTTACGAGCTTCTCTCCGCGGGGAGTGCTGCCGAGGGTGGCGAGACGGAGGAACAGGTCGCATTGCGGGCGGATGTGGACGGGATCGCGCAGCGCATCAACGATTACATCAACGAATTGTCGGCGGTCGGCTGCGTGTTCAAGGGTTTCGACGGCGGGCTGGTGGATTTCTACAGCCGGCGCGAGACCCGGGACATCTTCCTCTGCTGGAAGCTCGGCGAGGCCGAGATCGCGCACTGGCACGAGATCGACGCCGGGTTCGCCGGCCGGCAGCCCCTCGATCCTGCACTCATGCACCGGGAGTCTGACTAGATGGCCTTGGTGATGTTCGTTCACATCCTGGGCACGGCCCTGTGGATCGGGGGCGGGGTGGCCGGCCTGCTCATCGCGTCCTCTGCCGGCGACGAGCCGCCGCCCGTGAAGGCCGGAGCCTTCCGCATCCTCGCCCGGCTGCACGCCGCCGTGATCGGGCTTGGGGCGCTCCTGGTGCTGGGGACCGGCGTGGTGCTGACGATGTCGCTCGACACGAGCGGGCTCGGTGACCTCATGCGGGAGCCGAGGCTCTGGGTCATGATCCTCGCCGGGCTCGTCGCTGGACTGATGGTTCTCTTCATGGGATTGCCGACGGCCTCCCGCATGGGCGCCCTCGCCGTGGCGTCGGAGCGTGGCGACATGCCGCCGGCATTCGAGGTGTATCGCAAGCGGCTGGCGACGGTGTCCGCCGTCTCGGGCGCGCTTGCGGTCGTCGCCCTGCTCGCATGGTATCTGCTCTGAGGGGCGTGCAACCACCACGGACGGGTCGAACGGTCGAGGGGTGATGCCGGAGCAACGCTGGCGTTTGACACAGGCGTTCAAGGTGCCGGTCGAGGGGACGGCGTGGGATCCTCGGCGGGTCCTCGGCCGCCTCACGCTCAGGGCCGCGACCCACATGGGTCGACTCTCGTACCTGGTCGTGGAAATCGCCCGGGGGCTGGGCGAGTGGCGCATCTGGGTGCCGCGGACTGTCGAGCAGGGCATGCACGTTGGTGTCGGCTCGCTGTTCATCGTGCTGCTGACCGCCGCATTCGCCGGGGGCGTGACCTCCCTGCAGGCGGGATACCAGTTCACGGGCAGCATCCCGGTCTACTTCGCCGCCGGCGTGATCGTGCAATCGATCATCCTCGAGCTCGGGCCGGTGCTCACGGCGATGGTCCTCGCCGGCCGCATCGGGGCCCGGTACGCGGCGGAGCTGGGGACGATGCGGGTCACCGAGCAGATCGATGCGCTCGAGAGCCTCGGACGCTCCCCCATTTCGCATCTGGTCATCCCCAGAGTGCTGGCGGGAACGCTCATGCTGCCGGTGCTGGTGATCTTCGCGGATCTCACCGGTGTCCTCTCGGGATGGGGCGCCGCCCGGCAGACGCTGCAGATCACGAACGCCGACTTCGTCTACGGCGCGCGGTACTTCTTCCGGGCCTACGACGTCTGGTACTCGCTGGTCAAGTCGGTGTTCTTCGGGCTCGCCGTCACGGTCGTGCCCTGCTACATGGGCTTCAATACGCAGCAGGGCGCCGAGGGGGTGGGCAGGGCGACGACGGCAGCCGTGGTGAGCAGCTCGGTGCTGATCCTGGCGCTCGACGCGTTTCTCTCGAAGGTGCTTCTGGTATGACGGGCGTCCGGGCCCGCCGGTCAGCGTTGCCCCGTCCGACACGCCGGTCGCACGGGACAGGCGGCGCACTTCGGACGCCGCGCGACGCAGTAGCGGGCGCCGAGATCCATCAGAGCCTGGTTGAACTCCCACGCGGCACGCCGGCGGAGCGGCAGGAGACGCGCGGCCAGCTGCCAGACGGCCCGATCAGCGGGCGTCGCTCGCGCGTGACCGCGCGGCCGAAACACCCGCGCCAGCACCCGGGCGACGTTCGTGTCGACCGCGGGGACCCGCCGTTCGTAGGCGAAGCTCGCAACGGCGCCGGCCGTGTAGCGGCCGACGCCCGGCAGCGCGACGAGTTGTTCGGGCGCGCTGGGGATCGCGGAGCCGTGTTCGCGCACCACCGTGCGGGCGAGCTGATGCAGGTTGGCGGCACGGCGGTAGTAACCGAGTCCGCTCCACGCCTCGCGAACCCGCTGCGGTCGTGCGGCGGCGAGATGCTCGATCGTCGGAAACCGATGGAGAAATCGCGGATAGAACTCCGACACCCGTATCACCTGCGTCTGCTGGAGCATGAACTCCGAGACCAGGACGTGGTACGGATCGCGAGTGTGGCGCCAGGGAAGGTCCCGCCCTGCCACGCGGAACCAGCGCAGCAGGCGGCGCTTGAATGCCAGTGCGTTGCGGGGCAGGCGGCCGGGCATGGTGGCGGAAGATACTTGGAGGACGGCCGTACGCGGGCCGCGCCGGGGCCACCGATCCGTCGAGCCCCCGATCCAGCGCGATCCCGGAGGTCTCCGTGATCGAACTGCGAAACGTGCACAAGCGGTTCGGGGAGAACATCGTGCTCGACGGCGTCGACTTCGCCGTGCGGCGCGGCGAAACGGTCGCGCTGCTCGGGCCCTCCGGCACCGGCAAGAGCGTGCTGCTCAAGCACATCAACGGGTTGATCCATCCCGACTCGGGCGAGGTGTACGTGGACGGGCATCCGGTGCCGCTCCTCGGCCGGAAGGAGCTGGCCAAGCTGCGTACGCGCATCGGGTACGTGTTCCAGTTCGGGGCGTTGTTCGACTCGGAGAGCGTGTACGACAACATCCGGCTCGGTATCACCGATCAGGCGTGCCAGGCGGACGAGGGGTTCTGCCAGGATCGCGTCCGGCAGTGCCTCGCGATGGTGAACCTCCCGATCGAGACGGCCGAGAAGTTCCCGGCCGACCTCTCGGGGGGGATGAAGAAGCGGGTCGGCATCGCCCGGGCGATCGCCGGCGAACCGACGTACCTTCTCTACGACGAGCCGACGTCGGGACTGGATCCGGTCAACGCCGACATCATCGACGCGCTCATCGAAAAGCTGCAGGACGAGCTCGGCGTGACGAGCATCGTGGTCTCGCACGACGTTCGCGGCTCGTTCCGCGTCGGTGATCGGGTAGCGCTGCTGGCGGAGGGCCGGATCCGGATGGTCGGGACGCCTGACGAGCTGAAGCAGAGCCGCGACCCGGCGGTGCAGACGTTCCTCGAGCGGGATTTCGGGTAGCGGCAGGGAACTCAACGGTCGAGCGCACATGGACCTCTACTACAAGCAAGAGATCACGGTCGGGGGGCTCGTCATCGCCGCCCTCGTCGTGCTGGTCGGCGGGCTGATGTGGCTGACGGGTCGGTCGTTCCGTTCGGGAGACCGAGTGATCGTGCCGGTGGAATTCAGCTCGGTGCAGGGGCTCACCGGGGGCGATCCGGTCATGATCTCCGGTGTGCGGGTAGGCCGCGTCGCGAAGGTGACGCTCGAGGAGGTCGGCCGCGTCCTGGTGGACATCGAGGTCGATCGCAGAGTGCGCCCGCGCACCGACGCGACGGCGGCCATCCGCTCGCTGGACTTCCTCGGAGCCAAGTTCCTGCTGTACGGACCCGGCGAGGCAGAGCAGTATCTCGAGGAGGGTGTCCGGATCACCGGGAGCGACGAGCGCGATCTCGCCTCCGGCGTGGGCGCCCTCACGGACGAGGCGGCTGGGGCGCTGCGTGGCGCCAAAGACATCCTCTCGCCGGAGATGGCGCAGCAGGTCAAGGCGACGCTCGCCGCCACGGAGCGCGCCGTGGACGTGCTCGCCCGGGCGGGCTCCGGCCCCCTGATCGAAGACGCGTCAGCGGCGCTCGTCGCGCTGCGGCACACCGCGGGCTCGCTCGACTCGATTTTGTCCAACCCCGCGATCCGGGAGTCGCTCTCGGAGATGGACGAGATCGCGGTGGGTGTGAAGGAGATGACCCAGGGTCTGGCTGCCGTCGCGCAGAATCTCTCCATGATGCTGGAGGCGATGCGCTCGCCCGACGGAACGATCGGGAAGCTGCTCACCGATACCACGCTCTACGTCGACACGCATGAACTGCTCGTCTCCATGCGGCTGCTGCTCGACGACGTTCGGGAGCGCCCGGGACGGTACGTGCACGTGAGTGTGTTCTAGCGGGAGGGGGGGCGGGAGGGGGCGTGCTCCTCCCTCCTCCCCGCTCCCTATATTCCGTCATGCTCACCCTCACCTTCCTCGGGACGTCCGCCGCGCGGCCCACGGTGGAGCGGGGTGTGTCGGCGCTCGCCGTCATGCGGGAAGGCGAGACCCTGCTGTTCGACTGCGGCGAGGGTACGCAGCGCCAGATGATGCGCTACGGGGTGGGGTTCACCGTCGCCGACGTCTTCTTCACCCACTTCCACGCCGACCACTTTCTCGGGCTCACCGGCCTGGTCCGTACGCTCGCGCTCCAGGGCCGGACGGAACCGCTGCACCTCCATGGTCCCCGCGGTGCCGAGCGGTATCTGGGCGCGGCGCTGAAGCTCGGCGTCGAGCGATCGACGTTCGACGTCGAGATCCACGAACTGCGGCCGGGCGACTGTCTGGCGCGGGGCGAGTACGACCTCGAGGTGATCGAGGTCCGACACGGGCGTGACGCGCTGGGCTACGCGATCCGGGAGCATCAGCGGCTCGGGCGCTTCGATCCGGAACGCGCGCGCGAGCTTGGCGTTCCCGAAGGTCCCCTGTGGGGCCGGCTCCACAGGGGCGAACCGGTGGAGTGGGAAGAGGTGGGGGAGGGAGGCCTGGCGACCCGCCGGTCGGCCGATCCTGCGGTGCTGGTGGGCCCACCGCGCCCGGGCAGGCTGGTGGTGTACAGCGGCGACACGCGGCCCTGCGAATCCGTCGTCGCGGCAGCCGAGGGTGCGGACGTCCTGATCCACGAAGCGACGTTCGGTCAGGAGGACCAGGACCGTGCGAAGGAAACCGAGCACTCCACCGCGCTCGAGGCGGCGCAGGTTGCGCTCGCGGCCAAGGTCCGGCGCCTGGTGCTGACTCACCTGTCCGCGCGGTACTCGGCGATCCCCGACGTCCTGCGCGACGAGGCGCGGGAGGTGTTCCGCGAAACGACCGTCGCCCGGGACGGCATGGTACTCGACGTGCCGTTCCCGGGCGACTGAAACACCTCCGCAGTTCCCGCGCTAGTCCCCGCCCCTCCTGTATGCCGGGCCGTTGCCCGGTGGCGGTGCCACTCCGTCCGGGTGGCATCCAAGGCACGACGTGCTGACGTACTGGTACGCCGGAACGTTCGTGTGGATGCCGTCCGTCTGGGGCTGGAGATGGCACGTGAAACAGGTGAACACCTTGTAGTCGTTCACGTCCGTGTGGCAGGCCTGGCAGCTGCCCCACCGGTTGTCGTGCGTGCCCGAGAAGATCGGGAAATAGTCGGCGTCGTGGTCGAAGTCGGGAGGCTGCCACGCGTCACGCGTATGGCAGGTGAGACACGTGGCCGGCCACCCCGCAGGGTGCACCGTCGAGTAGTCGCTCTGGTGACACGCGATGCAGTCGGCGTCGTTGGCCGGCTGCCAGTACGGTGCCCAGGTGTCCGGGTCGTGGCAGCTGTTGCAGTCGAGGGCGGTGTGGGCGCCGAGCAACCGGAATCCGCCGCTGGCGACTTCGTGGTCGAGCGGCCCGCGCGCCCAGCTGTCCGTCGTGTGGCAGTCGAGACACACGGTGGGCCATCCCGATGGGTGGACGGCCGAGTAGTCGCTCTGATGGCACGCGATGCAGTCCTCGTCGCCGGCCGGGTTCCCGGGGAAGACGATGCCGGTCCCGGGCTCATGGCAGGTGGTGCAGTCGAAGGCTGCGTGCGCTCCAAGAAGTTCGAACCCGCCAGAGGCGTTCGGGTGGCCGCCGGGAATGATTTCGTCGTGCGGCTCGGCGTCGGTCACGTGGCAATAAGTGCAGGCGGCCGCCGGGAACCCCCACCCGATGTGCGACGCGGGGTTCTGGGTCGTATGGCACCGCATGCAGGAGTTTTCCAACGGCAGGCCCGGATCCACGCTGAGCTGCACCGCCCCCACGGTCCCTTCGGCGCGCGCCGTGATCTCGGCTTGGCCGGCCCCGAGCGTGTAGATCAGCCCGTTCTGGTCGACGGTCGCGACCGTTCCGTTCGTGGAGCTCCAGCTGAGCGTCACGTCATCGAGCAGTTGTCCGTCGGCGTTGTATGCCGCCGCCGAGACACGCACGGTATCGAGGCTGAATGGGTGGATGAGGCGGGACGGCGTGATGACCACGCGAGCAACCAGGGGCTCGTCCGGCGGGCCGGCGCCGTCTTCACCGCATGCCGCCAGCGTCGCCAGCGCCGCTACCCCGATCCAGCGCACCACGCTTTTCGTCGTCATCGCCGACACTCCCGCAGAGTTCCTCGCACGCTCGACCCGAAAGGTCCACACGTGGCCATGAATGAAGATGTAATCGCAGATGAAGAAAGGCCAGTGACTTAGGCTACGAACGCCGACCGGAGCCCGTGGTGCCACGGAACGCGACGGGGTAGAGTAGGCGGTGGATCCGCAGGATCCCGACACGGCACCGATTCTATCGACCGCACCGGGGGGCCATCCAGCCGGAGGCCAGTCCCCAACCGAGGAAACCCGGAAATGACGAGGGTTTACAGGGAAGCCAGGGGTTTCTAGCTTTCGTAGCTCGCGGGGAAACCCGCGGGAGTTGGTGCGGGGCTGTAGCTCAGCTGGGAGAGCGCCTGGATCGCACCCAGGAGGTCAGGGGTTCGAGCCCCCTCAGCTCCATCGACAACGGACAGTGCCCCGTGGTGTAACTGGCAACACGTCTGACTCTGGATCAGAAGAGTCCTGGTTCGATCCCAGGCGGGGCAATGCAAAGAGAGCCGACCGGTCTCAGGTCAGCTCTCTTTGTCGTTCTGTTCCGCTGGTCCCCATCGCTTCGCACCGACCTTCGCTCGGCGGTTGCTTGCTGCGGCTCAAGGTGGGTCTCGGGTTGAGGCCGGGCTCGGCCAAGCCAGGCCCCGGTCCGAAAGAGACTGCGACCTTGCACCCCACAGCGCCCTACCGGACACCTCCCCCAGTGTTGCTATTTCGACAATCGACACATACCATATCTATATCTATAGTATCTTGTAGCAGCGGACCCCTCCTCCCGCGGCCCCCTGCCACCACCTCGGCCACGATCGACGGGGTGAAGTCCCATGTCCCTGCGCCGGAAGCTCCGCCTCGAGTCCGCGCTCGCCGCCGGCTGCGCCGCGTTTCTGGCTCTCGCCCTGGGTGCGCGTGACGGAGTGCAGGCGCAGGAATCGCGTCCGACGGTCGGCGCCGTCCAGCTGACGTCCCCGATCGAGTTGGACGGCCGGCTGGATGAGACCGACTGGGGTCGCGCGGCGGACGCGGCGACCGGCTTCATCCAGCGCGAGCCCGACGAGGGCGTCGCGGCCACCCAGCGCACCGAAGTCCGGTTCCTGTACGATGCGGACGCGCTCTACGTCGGGGCGCGGATGTACGACTCCGAAGGCGCGGACGGCGTCGTCTCCCGGCTGTTCCGTCGAGACGGCGACTTCGAGAGCGATCTCCTCCAACTCGTGCTCGACACGTTCCACGACCACCTCGGCCGCGCCATCCTCATCGTGAACCCCGCCGGCGTGAAGGGCGATCAGCTCGGCCTCGGCGGCGCGAATCCGGACGAGTCGTGGGACCCCGTGTGGGAGGTTGCGACGGCCACCGACTCGCTCGGCTGGACGGCGGAGCTGCGCATCCCGTTCTCGCAGTTGCGCTTCCCGCGCGGCGCGGACCAGACGTGGGGCCTGCAGATCTACCGCGTCGTGCATCGCCTCAACGAGGTCTCGATGTGGAGCTACTATCCGGCCACCGAGTCGGGCGGCCCGGCGTTCTTCGGCCATCTCGAGGGGCTCACGATCGAGGCCTCACCCGCCAAGGGTGAACTCCTGCCGTACGCGGTGGCGCGCAACGAGCGCCTCGGCACGGCCGATCCCAACAGCCCGTTCTACAGCACGAACGATCTCGGCGCGCGCTTCGGCGCGGACGTGAAGTACCTGCTCACTTCGAACCTCACACTCAACGGCGCCATCAACCCCGACTTCGGACAGGTCGAGGTGGATCCGGCGGTTGTGAACCTCACCGCATTCGAGACCTACTATCCCGAGAAGCGACCCTTCTTCGTCGAAGGCAGCGGGTACTTTCTCTTCGGCGGCCTGTGGTGCTTTGCGTGCGACGGCTCCGGACTCGGCCTCTTCTATTCGCGCCGCATCGGCCGCGCCCCACAGGGCGCGGGCTTGGCCTACGGCGCCGGCGACTACGCCGACGTGCCGGACAACGCGACGATCCTCGGCGCGGCGAAAGTCACCGGCCGCACCGGCTCGGGCTGGTCGGTCGGGCTCGTGGAAGCCATGACGGCGCGGGAGTACGCGGGCGTGGCGGCGTCCGACGGGAGCAGGTTCCAGGCCGAAGTCGAACCGTTCACCAACTACTTCGTCGGCCGTGCGGCCAAGGACTACCTGGGCGGCAACCTCCAGATCCGCGGCATGGCCACTTCGGTCATCCGGGACCTCGGGGACCCGGACCTCGCTTCGCGCCTCGCACGCCACGCCGAGTCGGGCGGCCTCGATTCGGAGTGGTGGTTCGGCCAGCGAAGCTATCGGTGGGCGATGACCGTTGCCATGTCGCAGGTGGCCGGCGATTCGATGGCCATGCTCGGCGTGCAGCACTCCAGCGCCCGCTACTTCCAGCGTCCCGACCGCGGCAACGGCAGCAACGGACTGTTTACCGACGCATACGATCCCGGGCTCACCTCCATCCGGGGCTGGGCGCTCGAGAGCCGACTGAGCCGCGAGGCGGGTGACTGGCTCTGGGAGGTCAACACCGGAGCGCGCAGCCCGGGGTTCGAGACCAACGACCTCGGGTACCTGCGGCGCGCCGACTACCTGTGGCTGAGCGCCAATCTCGTGCGCCGGCGCACCACCCCGGCCTGGATCTTCCGACGCTACTTCCTCCTCGCAGGCGGACAGCAGCAGTACAACTTCGATGGCGACCGCACCGATCTGCAGGGGCGCGTGTTCGCGCAGCTCACGTTTCGCAACTACTGGGGGTTGACGACGTTCGCCAGCCATCGGGTCGCGACGCTGGACGACCAGCTCACCCGCGGCGGCCCCGTCGTGCGCTACCCGGCGCGCACGGGGTGGCTCGTGCAGCTGCAGACGGACACGCGCAAGTCGCTCGCGGCCGACGTCGCCATGCAACTCGGCTGGAACGCCGAGGGGGCGCGCGACCGCCACCTCGAGGCCGGGATCACGATCCGCCCCGTGTCGAACGTGAGTGTCCGCCTCGGCCCCATGGTGGACCGGTGGCAATCCACCGCGCAGTATGTCACCGCCGTGGCTGACTCCACGGCCACCGCGTTCTACGGCACCCGGTACGTGTTCGCGGATCTCACGCAGAACACGCTCGGCTTCGACATGAGGGTCAGTGCCGCCTTTACGCCGACGCTCACCTTCGACTTGTACGTGCAGCCGCTCATCGCGAGCGGAGCGTATACGAACTTCAAGGAGTTCGTGGAGCCGCGCGAAATGGCCAAGCAGGTGTACGGGACGGACGTCGGCACGATCGCGCGCGAGGACGGCGGATACGTCGTCGATCCCGACGCGGGCGGTCCTGCGGCGCCGTTCACGTTCGCCGACCCGGATTTCAATTTCCGCTCACTGCGCGGCAACGCGGTGCTCCGCTGGGAGTTCCGGCCGGGCTCGACGCTCTACGTCGTCTGGACGCACACGCGCAGCGACGTCGAACCGATTGGCACGATCGACCTGGGACACGACCTCCATGCGCTGATGGACGCGCCGGCCGACAACGTCTTCCTCGTGAAATTGAGCTACTGGATCGGGCTGTAGGCGGGAGCGAGGGGGTGGGGGGGCGGCGTGGCCGTCCCGATCAGGGGCCCGACCCTGCCACGTACTCCTTCAGTACGAGTGCCACGGTGAAGTACTTCCCCAGGGTCGCCTTGATCTGCACCACGATCCGCCGCTCGTCGTCGCTGATCCAGATGCGGGAGTTGGCCTCCTCCGAGAAGAGGATTCCGCCGTCGGGGATCACCGGGTGCAGGACCAGCGTCTCGAACCGTCCGGCCGGGACGTCGAGCGTGTCACGGCCGAGGACGACGATGGTGACGGGATTCCGCTCCGGCCGGAAGTACCGCTCGAGCCGGAGCGTATCGCCGGGTGCCAGGCCGAGGGTGCGCACCCAGTACAGGAATGCCGTGTCATCCAGCGGCTCGGCCACGGTCCGAAACGAGGCGGCGTCGCCCGACTGCCGATAGAAGCCGGAGTCCGGCCAGATCGCATACTCGTTGCGCCCATCCTGGTTGCTCTCGTCGTACCCCTGCACGAACCGGCGCGAGAGGCCGTCCCGCAGCGAGACCCAGGAATCGAACTGGTCGTCGATGCTGTACACGGCGGGGATGCGCCCGCGGATCGCGAGCCGGAGGTGTCGCGTCAGCTCGCCCCGCACCGTGTCGTCGTGCAGCACCGCCATGCTTGCCTCGCCGAGCGAGATCAGTCCGTAGCGAGCCTTGAATGCGTGGTACTCCCCGGGAGGGAACTGCTGCGGGAAGTCAGGCGACTGCGCCGCGGCGCGGACGGAGAAGAGGGCCCCGGCGACCAGGAGCAGCGCGACGCACGCAAGCGAGATTGGTCGCACGGTCACAGTTCCTCCCGGGTGAGGGTCGAATAGCAGAGCGTCACCATCCCGGTCGGGTAGCGCCGCGTGTCACGCAGGTGCAGCCGCACCCTCCCGGGTCCAGGAGGAAAGAGCGGCACGCCACCGCCGAGCAGGATGGGAACCACCGTCACCTCCACACGGTCCACCTGGCCCGCGAGCAGCAGCGAGCGGAACAGAGTGCCGCCGCCGAACAGCCAGATCTCGCCGTCGCCCGGCTCTGCCCTGAGCGCGGCGACCACGGCCGTCACGTCGTCGGCGACGACGGTCACGGTGGGATCGTCGATCGATCCGAGCGTGCGCGAGAAGACGTAAACCCGCGTGCCGGGCTTCCACGGACCCGAGCCCATGTCCCGCACCAGTTCCCAACTCCGCCGCCCGAGCAGCACGGTGTCGACGTTTCCGAAGATCGTGCCGAAATCGACCTCGGCATCCTGCGGGATCCAGTCGAACTCTCCGTCCGGGCCGGCGATGTAGCCGTCGAGGCTTGCCGCCACGTTGTAGCGTACGGGACGCATGCGGTCACTGCCTCCTCGAATCAGTCGTCGATGCTGCGTTGCGGATCGTCGTCCGTGCGCGGGCCCAACCCCTGCCCATGCAGATCGAGCCACTCGCCCTCGGATTCGCCGGGAGCCGGATCCGAGCCGGAGCACGTTGCCGTCGGGATCCTCGGGAGGAACAGACTGACTTTCCCGCGCGACCCCGACGCGAAAACCCCGTGGAACTCCCAGTCGACCGCGACGCCGAGGACGCGCGTGTAGTGATCCATGCCGGCCGCTGGACTGCGCACCGGGAAGATCGGCGTGCCACCGCCGAACCGGACGTCGGTGTTGCCGCCGGCCGCACGAGCACGCGCCCGTGGATTCGGCACCGCCGCGAAACCGCGCTCCCCTATCCCGTGCTGCCGGGGGAATACTGGGCCACGCAGCCCACGGTGATCACGAACCCGGGTGCCGGCACCACGGTCGGCTCGGAGTCGTCCCCTCCGTCCCACCGCCCCTCGATCACGCACAACTCACCGGCCCCGGCGAAGGCAAACATCGTCCCATCCGGCCCATCGGCGCCGTAGGCGAGCACGCTCTCCCATCCCTTCGAGCGGAACCAGTCGTCGAGCAGACTCACGGGCGCGCCGGCCCGGCTTGCGGTGTCGATCACCGAAAGGAGGCATCCGCTCCGCCGCCACGCATCCGGCCCTCCCCTCGGGTCCGTGAGGAGGGTGTCTGCAACCACGTCGACGCTGCGGCCCGCGCTCTCGGGAACGACTCTCGCGAGTGCCGCGCACGTGCCGATCTGCTCCGCCCCAGGGACTCCCACGATGGGGGTCGAAGAGGTCTGCGCGATCGCCGGGCGCTCCCGGCAGGCGAACGGGACGAAGAGCAGAGCGGGAAGCAGCCACCAGACTCGGGAGCGAGGCGTGCGGGCTCCCAACGGGGCCTGCGGTGCGATGGCGACCATGCGCGTCACTTCCTGCTGCCGATCTCCGACAACAAGTCGAGCTGGATCTGCTGGATCTGGGCCAACCGGTCCCACTGATGCGACAGCAGGTGATCGATCTTGTCGTGGAGTTGCCGGATCTCCAGCTCCGCCTTGAGGTTCACCTGGTAGTCGTGCTGCGAGCGCACCCGGTCCTTCGCCTCCTGGCGGTTCTGGCTCATCATGATGATCGGCGCCTGGATCGAGGCCAGGCACGACAACACCAGATTCAGCAGGATGAACGGGTACGGATCCGGCGGGCGCCGTACGAGCACGAGCACGTTCATCCCGATCCACAGCGCGATGAAGGCGCCGAAGCTCATCAGGAATGCCCAGCTCCCGCCGAACGTCGCGATCTTGTCCGCCAGTCGCTCGCCGAGCGTCCAAGTTCCCTCCAACTCGGCGTCCACGTTCTTCGCGAGAAGGTCGTGGTCCCGGATGCTCGCCAGGACTTCCTGCTCGAGGCCGCTTAGCTCGCCCTTCTCCGCTTCGAGCAGTCCGCGGACGTACCTGCCGCGATACACCGCGAGGTCGGGCCGGCAGATGTAACTCTCGCCCGACCAGCCGGGATGATCCTTGGCGATCTCTTCGGCGATGACGTCCCGCACCAGCGCACCCTGCACGAGCGCCCGTCCGGCAAGCGTCTTGCCGCAGACCGCACAGACCTGCCCCGCATTCTTCGTGTGCATGCCGTTCCCTCGCAGTCTCGCAGCACCGACTCCGTCGAGGTCGTGCGCACCAAGATGCGGTCCGACGGGGGAGCCGGGCAAGACGGTTGCGCGCCGGCGATCGGCCCGCGTCAGGTCGCGTCGAAAGGGTCCGACGGAGCGTCCGCCGCCGGATCGAGCTTGTAGAAGTCCACGAGCAGTGCGTAGAGCGCGGGCTCCTCGGCGCGCAGCGCCAGGGGCCGCTCGAAGAACGTCTCCGTGGCGACGGCAAAGAACTCCGCGCGGTTCGTCGCGCCGTAGGGACTGAGCGCGGTCGGCACGCCCCGCTCGGTGCGCGCGACGTGCCCGGCGAACTCCTCGACGAGCAGGGCGGCCCACGCACGGTACGCCGTTCCGGAGTCGAACACGGGTACACCGTCCATGCTGCCGTCCTCGGCGTCGAGCATGTGCGCGAACTCGTGCAGCACGACGTTCCCCCCATCGGTGCCGATGTGGGTGTCGCGCCGTACCTCGTCCCATCCGAGCACCACGACGCCGGACTGCCACGCCTGCCCGCGGAGCGGCACGTCGGGGCGCACGATCTGGCCGGTGGGCTGCAGCGCCACCGTCTTCGGAACGAACGCCGACGGGTAGACGAGCACGTGGCGGACGCGGCCGTAGCGCGGGTAGCGCATCTTCAGCAGCAGCAGGCAGGCCTGGGCTGCGATCGTCACGCGGGTCTCCTCGGTGACCTCGAGGCCGGCGCACCCCTCGATCGCCACCTCGCGCAGGAAGAGCTGCATGATGCGGAGGAGGCGCTCCCTGTCCTGGGACTCGAGCCGTGCCGCCAGCGGCACCTGGCGCGCCACGATCGCGGGCCACGAGGCCGGAATCGGGTCGGTCGGAAGCCGGACCGGCCTCGCCAGCAGACCGGAGAGGATCTTGCGCAGGGCGCGGAGCAGAACGTTCATCGGCGCCCGGCGAGCTTGCCGTCTCTGCGCATCGCATCCGCCTCGGTGGTCGGCAGTCGGCTGCCGAGCCGCGCACGCCTCACGCGCCGCGGAACGTGCAGGTAGCACACCAATAGTACGTCAGCTCGCGCCCGTCGATGTCGTCCGCCACTGGGCCGAGACGGTGGCGCAGTCCCTCCCGCGTCGGGAAGTTCTTGAGGATCTCGAATTCGGCCCCGTCCGCCAGCCGGCGGATCTGGTAGGTGTTTCCGTCGGCGTCGCTGCGGGAGATCGGCGTGCTGCTCCCATCGACGTATCGGTTGTCGAGGAAGATGGCACGCGCGCCCGCGCCGAGGGTGGTGGCGAGCCCGTCGAGGAAGCGCGGCACGTCTGCCCGGGGCACGTGTGACCGCCAGAACGCGGCAAGGACCGCCGAGTGGTCGCCGTCGGTTGCATCGACGGCGTGGGCGTCGGCCAGGCGAAACTGCACGTGCGGCTCACTGATCCGGGCGCGGGCCGCCCCGAGCGAAGGCGCCGTCGCATCGGCGACCCCCGTCTACGGTGGGGTCGGACCATCCGCAAGCATGAAGTCGGCTGTAAGCGTATCGCCGGCCAGGATCCTGACCCCCGCCATCTCCGTCGGCTTGAATGCACCGGACTCGGCACGCACCGTGTAGGTCCCTGCCGGCACGGCGAGCGAGTAGACGCCGGCCGAGTCCGTCACCCCGACCGAGTTCGTGCCGACGATCACCACCCGAGCGTTAACCACCGGTGTGCGGTTCGGGTCGAGCACCCGGCCCCCCATCGTACCAAGCGTCGCCGCGTACCGCTTCGTCATGATCACTACGACGCCGTTCGTCCCGCGGTCTCCATACTTCGCCTCGGCGGCGGCGCCATCGAATACCTGCATGCTCTCGATTTCGAGGGACTGGGCGTCGGCCAGCAACAGGTTGTCCGCGATCTGCCCGTCCACGATGTACAGGGGACCCGAGCCCGACCGTTCGCTGCGCGCGACGATTGCCGGAGAGGAAGGAGTGGTATCACTGGTCGCTGTGGCAGGGGGTGGCGGCGCCTGCCTTTCACAGGCGAGCAACCACAGGCCCGCGGCCACCCCACCGTACCAGAGGCTGCGCGCGCTCCTCAACCATCTGCTTCGCTCGGTCATGGCACCTGTCCTCCACCTGAGCCGGCCGGTATCCCGGCGGGAATGTCCCGGTCGCGCGCCAAGGCTGCCCTCACGTGTCGCTGCCTCGCCTCGGCCGAGGCTGCCTCGTCCGGTCTCCTCGCATCCCAGCGCGTTACTGGAGCTTCATCGCCCCGACCATCTCCCGGAACCGTGGCTCCTCCCGCAGCGGGTCGAGCAGGGGGTTCACGGTGAGGTAGGCGAGCCAGCCGCGGCGCTCTTCCCGGGCGCGATCGATCCAGTCGAGCGCCCGGTCGTGTTCCCCGAGCCCGAGGTGGAGCATCGCGAACGCCACCGCCGAAACGTAGCCCTCGCCTGCGCGCGCAGCGAGTTCGCCGAGGAGGGTGCGCGCCTCGGCCTCCGCGCCGCCCCGGGCCAGTACGTAGCCCAGCGCGGAGATCGCGTACGCGCCTGCCCCCGGCAGATCGCGCGCCTCCCGCAGGACGCGCTCGGCCGTCGCCAGGTCTCCGCTCAGGGCCTGCGCCAGACCGAGCATGCGGTAGCTCTCCTCGGCGGTCGGGTTCATGCCGACGGCGCGCGAGAGGTGGTAGATCGCCTGTTCGTACCGGCGGGCGTAGTAGTACAGCCACCCCACGCTTCGCCTCACGGACACGGACGCGGGATCCAGCTCGAGGGCCGTGTGCCCCTCGACGAGCGCGTCCTCGTGCCGTCCCTGCGTGGCCAGCAGGAAGGCGTACCATTGATGGGCGGTCGCGTAGCGGGGGTTGATCGCGATGGCGCGCTGGAACGACCGGGCGGCTCCCTCCCAGTCCCAGTCGTAGACGAACAGCGCCCACGCCAGCGACGCGTGCGCCTCGGCGAGCCCCTCGTCCAGGGCCAGGGCCTGCCGGGCGTACTGCTTTGCGCGCTCGAAGCCCTCGGCCACCGGCACGCTGCGGTAGTCGAGCTGCAATGCGTAGGAATCGGCGAGGCCGGTGTAGGCGAGCGCGTATCTGGGGTCTTCGGCCGCCGCCTGCTCGAAGTACTCGATCGCCTCGCTCACCCCGTCCTGCGTGCGCTTGTTCCAGGCGTACCGTCCCTTGAGGTAGAGGCCGTAGGCCCGGACGTTCTCGGTGTACCGCCGCGCCACCGGCTCGGTCAGGTGCGCGAGCGAGGTGCCGCTCACGGTGCTGACGATCGTGCGCGCCAGTTCGTCCTGCACGGCGAAGACATCGTCGAGCTGCCGGTCGTACCGCTCGGACCAGAGCAGCCTGCCCTCGTCGGCCGAGCTGAGCTGGGCGGTGATGCGGAGGCGGTCGCCGGAGCGGCGGACCGTCCCCTCCAGCACCCAGGCGGCGCCGAGCAGCGCGCCGATCGCACGCACGTCCTGCGGCTTGCCCTTCAGCGCGAACACCGAGGTGCGCGACGCCACGCGCAGGCCCTCGACGTTCGCCAGCGCCGCGATGATCTCGTCGGTGATGCCGTCGCTCAGGTATTCGTTGTCCGGGTCGGGGCTCGCGTTCACGAACGGCAACACCGCGATGCAGCGGGTCGCCAGTGACGAGATCGACCGGGAGCCCGGTGATGGCTCCCGTTCCAGGGCGTCCAGGAACGCGGTGATGTCCGGGTACCGGTCGGCCGGATTCTTGGCGAGCGCCCGCGCGAGCGCCTCCTCCACGGCGGTCGGCGCATCCGGGCGCTGTGCGCGGAGCGGGAGCGGCGTCGCGGTCACCTGACGCATCATCGTGGCGCGTGCGTTGCCGCCCCTGATCGGCGGCTCTCCGGCGAGCATTTCGTAGAGCACGCAGGCGAGGCTGTAGAGGTCGCTGGTCGAGGCGAGATCCATCTCGCCGCCCGCCTGTTCCGGGCTCATGTACTCCGGCGTCCCGATGGCGAGTCCCACCTCGGTGACCGGTTCCAGTCCCGGGACGCAGCACGCGCGCGCCACCCCGAAGTCGGCCAGCACGGCGTGATTGTCGGCGAAGAGGATGTTCTCGGGCTTCACGTCCCGGTGCACGAACCCCTGCCGGTGGGCATAGTCCAGTGCCGCGCCGACCTCGCGGGCAATGCGCTGCGCCACGGGGACCGGCAGCTTCCCCTGCTGCCGCAGCATCTCCCGCAGCGAGCCGCCCGGCACGTACGGCGTCACGAAGTAGAGCACGCCGCCGGCCGCGCCCGAGTCGATGAGCGGCAGGATGTGAGGATGCGACAGCCGGGCGACGATCCGGATCTCCCGCAGGAACCGCTCGGCGCCGACCGATGCCGCCAGCTCGGGATTGAGCGCTTTCACGGCCACCTGTCGGCCATGTTTCCGGTCTTCCGCGAGGTACACGGTCGCCATGCCGCCTCGGCCGATCGGCCGCTCGATGATGTAGCGGTCGGCGAGGGCGTCACGGAGGGCGTCGAGCCCGGTCGCGGTCGGATCCATGCCCGTCACTCCGTCAGCTGCGTCGGCCAGCCCGGCGGCCGGCCGGGCGCAGCCGCTTCAGGAGCTGGATTTGTCCGGCGTGGTACAGGTCGTGCGCGGCGATCCCGGTCAGCAGGTCGACGATCGGCGTCTTGCCACCGGATGCCGCCCGGTAGAGCAGGCGCGGATCGAGGGACGCGACCGCCTCGCGCAGACTCCGGTGCGCCGACACGAGCAGGGCCACGTCGTCGTGCCATCCGGCCTCGAGGTCGCGGCCCGCGGCGGGCCTTGCAAACCAGTTCGATCCCTTCAGGGGAAACGATCCCCGGCGCTCGCCGAGCAGGCGCCGGCGGACCGTGTACTTCCAGTACGCCGCGTGCACGACGATTTCCCAGATGTTGTGGCGTTGCGGCTCCGGCCGCCACGCCGCGTCGGCCGCCGAAAGGCCGCGAATCGCGCCGCGGAGGTTGGTGCCATGCCACGACCGCCGGTCGAACGCCTGATCGAGCATCCGGAGGATGGCGTCGATCTCGCCGTTGCGCATCGTGCGACGCCCTCCTCTCAGACGCGGCGGCCGCGATGATGACACGAAGGAGGACGAGGCCGTATACCGGAGGATGGGTCCGTCCTGCCGTGCGCGTGATGTCTACTGCGCACCCCGAGCGCACATGGCGACGTCTACCCGCGCCCGATCCTGCTCGTTCCCTGGCCGTGCCCTACATCGCGGTGCCCGGTTCCCGTTTCACCGCGAACGCGAAGTAGCCGAACCCAACCGCGAGCCAGAAATAGATCGCGACGGTGGACCAGCCGAGCGCGTTGACGACACCGTCAATCTGGGCGAGGAGTGCGACCGCGCACCCCACGAGGTCACACACGAAAAGGGCGACCACGATGGCACGCCTGGCTTCGGAGTCCGGCGCGTTGCGCGCGAGCCACGTCAGGGCGGCGAAGCCGATCAGCGCGGCGCCGAACAGCTGACACAGGAGGTCGAGCGTCGCGCCGGTCTCCGAGCTGTACAGCGACATGACCTGTTCGGGGACGAGTACGAACCCGATGCCGAACACGCCGGCGATGATCGCGTTGAGGATCATGAGTGCGCGGAGCTTCATCGGCCGCCTCTCTTGATTGACGGGTGGGCGTGCGTCCGGTCGGGAGCCGACCAAGGCACCCGCGGACTCCATGTTGGCGGACGGCGCCGGGTTGAAAGCGTCCATCGCGGCCTGCCATCGATCTTCCATGGGGAAGTCGTCGACAGGACGTCGAGGGCGAAGACGACCACTCGCGCCGCCACACCTCCCACCACAACCGTCTGTGTGTTCCTCGCCACGTCACCCTCCTGGTCCATGGGTGAGCGGTGCGATCGACGTGCCCGTCGCGCACAGCGGGTGCGGCAGCTGCGCCGTCGCCAACATTGGGAACGACCGTCAGTTGGTCAACCCCCGCACCGAGCAGATCTCGGGCCTGTGCGATCGTGTGGGAGAGAAACGGGAGCCGCCGTACAAACCTCGCTGCACGGGGCACGTGCGGGAAGCGTGCGTCGTGGTGTGGTTCGCAGGAACCGAGGTCACGGCCCGACGGTGCCGGCTGCGGTGGGGATGAGCGTCACGACGCGGCCGCGGCGCCGCTCACCCCCTCCGTCGCATCCCGCGTCAGCAGCGTAGGGCGGGATCGTCGAGCCGGCTACCGCCTGACCAGCGTTCCGTTGAGCCTCACAGCCACGTCCCCGTCCCCGAAGTCGAACGTGATGCCGTCGGTGCTGCTGATGGTCATCGTATCGCCGGACAGGTTGACGCTGATGTCGGTGCCATCGATCTCGCCCGTCTCCGTCAGCGTCAGACCGTCGAGGTCGGTGTAGGCCCACGTGCCGCTCGTCACGTCCGGATCCATCGCCGGAGCGGTGATCGTGGCCTGGTACGCACCGTTTGCAGACAGCGTGATGGTGAACGATCCGCCCATGTCGACGATGTCGGTGGTTTCTGATGCGTTCGCGAGATTCGTGAACCTGAGTTCGGTCGCATCCCACGTGCCCACCAGAGACTCCGGCTCGATGCTGTCGCCGCAGTTCGCGGCGGTCGCCGCCAGCACCGCGACTCCTGCCAAAGCCCAGTACCGCATGCGTGCCCTCCAAGTGAGTGGTCGCCGTTCGGCTTGGATACCGCCTAATCTGCAGACGCACACGATGAAACGACTGTGAAGTGGAGGTGAGACCTGTCCGCGCCGTCCTACGTGGGGATTCACCCGATCTGAACCATCGGGAAGGATGCGCCGGGACTTCGCGGCCGTGATCTCCGACTGCCGGCGTCTCAATCGAGTGGAAACGACCCGGTCTTCAGCTTCCCCGCGCGGCGGTAGACACCGAGGACCGCACCTGCCCCGGCCGTGTGCGACTCGTACGTCCTCTCGTTCGGACCGCCCGGCGCCTGCGCGACGCCGTCGAGCGTCACGAAGATGGTCAGCGTCGGTTCGGCCAGCGGAGACCCCCGACGTCGAATGCGGATCACGGCGTCATCGCCTGCCGGGAGAGCTCCGTGATCACCACGTGCCAGAACTCGAGCGTGTCGTAGAAGGACCGCACCGGGATTCGCTCGTTGAGGCCATGCGCGAATTGGTCGCTGTCCTTCATGAACAGGCCCATCACCCCGTACGTCGGGATCCCGGCGCGCCGGACTTCTTTGCCGTCGGTCCCGTACGGTGCCATCAGCGGGATGACCGGCGTACCGGGACGGATCCGCGCGACGCCGGCGGCGACGGCCTGCGTCACGTCCTCACGGGGTGGCGAGGCGGGGCTCGGAACGGGATCGTCGAGCACGCGGATCTGGACGGCGGGGTCCCCCGCGACACGCTCCAGGGTCTCCTGCACGTCGGTCACCTCCACACCCGGGAAGATCCGGCAGTTGACCGTCGCCGTCGCCGACTGCGGCAGGGCGTTCTCGGCGTGCCCGGCGCGGAGCATGGTGGCCACACAGGTGGTGCGCGTGATCCCGACCTGCTCCGGCTCGTGCCAGAGGACCTCGGCGGCGGCGGAATCGGTCGGATCGGCTGCCAGGCGCGCCATTGCTTCGCCCACCGGCCCCTCCGTGACGCGGGATGCCGCCTCGAAGTACTCCTTGGTGGCCTCGTTCAGGCGCACGGGAAACCGGTACGCCTGGATGTTCCTCAGGACGGACGCCAGCTCGTAGATCGCGTTGTCCTCGCGCGGGGTGGACGAATGCCCGCCGGGGTTTGAGACCGTAAGCTCGAACGTGGCATACGTCTTCTCCGACATCTGCACCAGGAACCCCAGCGGCCTGCCGTCCTCGCTCAACACTCCTCCACCGGCGTCGGCGTTCAGCGCGAACTCCGCGTCGGTGAGATTTCGGTGCGCGGTCACCAGGGCGTGGGCAGTCGACATCCCGGTCTCTTCGTCTCCCGAGAACGCGATCACGAGGTCGCGGGCGGGGACGTAGCCTTCGGCCTTCAGCCGGAGAAAGGTCGCCGTGAGCGTGGCGACGCCGCCCTTGTCATCCGAGCTGCCGCGGCCGAAGAAGTAGCCGTTCTCCTCGATCAGCGTGAACGGGTCGCGCTCCCAGTCCTGGGGCAGGGCGTCGACCACGTCCATGTGCGCCAGCAGGAGGATCGGGCGCTTGCCCGAAGAGCCGTCTCCACGGTAGCGGACCACCAGGCTCGCCGTCTCCTCGCCGTCGGCCGTGGTGAGCGGCAGGACGTGGATGTCCTTGTCCGGGAAGCCGCCGGCGCGGAACTGGTCGGCCAGGTAGCGGGCGAGTGCCGGGACCTGCCCGTGACCGGCGGCCGTCCGGTAGCCGACGCTCGTGCGCAAGATCTCGAACGCCTGCTTCTGGTAGGGCTTGGTGTAATCGGTGCTCGAGTCCTGGGCCAGCAGGGCCGGCGCAAACGCCAGCAGGGCCGCGACGGCGAGAGTTCCGGATCTCATGCGGGGTGTCCTGGTTGGGAGGTGACGCCCAAGATACCCGGTCGATGCCTCGCGTGCCGCGTCGGGTGGCCTCACCATACCGACATCCGGAAGAGAAGAGCGGGCCGGGAGCCGAAGCTCCGCGGCCCGCCCGGGACTTCATGTGGTGTGGGATCCGGTTACGGGATCAACACCGTGTCGATCACATGGATCACGCCGTTCGACGCAACGATGTCGGCCTTCACCACCTTGGCGTTGTTCACCATGACACCGTTCGACGTATCGAATGTGACTTTCTCGCCCTGGGCGGTGGTGGCCGAGGTCATGCCCATCACGTCTTTCGCCATCACCTTGCCTGCCACGACGTGGTACGTGAGGACGGCCGTGAGCTTCTCCTTGTCGGCGAGCAGCGCTTCGATGGTGCCGGCGGGCAGCTTCGCGAACGCCTCGTCGGTCGGGGCGAAGACCGTGAAAGGGCCCTCGGCGGAAAGGGCATCGGCCAGACCGGCCGTCTTCAGGGCCGTGACCAGCGTCTCGAACGAGCCGGACGAGGCCGCAATCTCCACGATGGTCTTCTCCGCAGGCGGCATCTCACTGTTCGCCGAGTATTGCGCCGAGGCAGGAACGGCGATCGTCAGCGCTGCGACGGCAAGCGCGAGCGTCGTTTTCTGTCGCATTGGATGCTCCTTGGTTTGGGTTCCCAGCACTGTATGACTACTCAGCGGAGATTCGCTGTTCATTGCTTGTCTGGGAATAATAGCGGACAAAACCAGTTTGTCAAGGTGTTGTCCATTACACGATCGGTCTTCTGTGCAACGCGCCACTCAGAATCACTGTTGTATGCCGATGGCATACGTTGTTCTGAAGCTCCGACTCGTGCGTGGGAAGGAGGACGAGCGGTCAGAGTCGCGGGATCAGCACCGGCGTGTGCGCCTTGTAGGTCTCGTAGTCCGTCTGACCGCCCCACTGCTCGTCCGCGCGCTGCTCCAGCATCGGGACTCCGCTCACTCGGGTGAGCAGCACGGCGACGAAGACCGGGGAGATTAGGCTGATCCACTGCCAGCCCCGCAGGACGGGGAGGGCGATGACCGCCATACCGATCCAAAGCACGATCTCGCCGAAGTAGTTGGGGTGGCGGGATCGCGCCCACAGGCCGGTGCGGATGAACCTGCCGCTGTTCGCCGGGTTCTTCCGGAACCCGCTCTTCTGGGCGTCCGCGATCACCTCGAACGCAAACCCGAACGCCCAGACCAGGAGCCCGATCAGGGCAAACGGGCCCAGCCCTCGCCGGGTGGCGGTGGTGATGACAACCAGCGCGGGCGCGAGCGTGAGGGTCACCCACAGCCCCTGCAGGCTCCACGTCATGAGGAAGCGCGCGAACGACGGCTTGATCGCGTCGAAGCGGCGGTCCTTCCCGGCCCGGTGTACGCGCCGGAACAGGAAGGTGCCGAGCCGCGCCGCCCAGATCACGACCAGCGCGAGCACCAGGATGGAGCGGCCGTCGACTGCCGGGCTGAACAGCACCGCGAGCACCGTCACGCCGACGTAGGTGGCACTGCCGGTGAGGTCGAAGAACCGCTCGGTCTGCAGGGCGTACGCCGGGACGAACGCCACCCACTGGATGAGAAAGGCCAGCGCCACCGCGAGGGCGAACAGCGGAATCCCCTGCAAGACTGCTCCGCCATGGCTGCCGGCGAACGCCATCCCCACTCCCGTCGAGACGGTGACCGGTATGGCGAGGAGTGCGGCACGATCCTCTCTGCTCACGTACGTCGCCTCCTGGTTCGCTGCACGCGGCCACCGGTTCCACGCGCAGCTGCACCGGACTCCAAGCGGACGGAACACGGGCGGCCTTGCGACGATGCCGTGCACCCCATTCTCCTATGAATCCAGTGGCGACGCCAGGTCCGCCGCCCTCGCCCCCGAATCAGCGGGGTGTGCGGAAGCCCGGCCTGTGCTGGCGTCGTTTCCGTCCTTCCCCAAAGTCCGGTATCTTGTGGCTCATGTCGGAACCGTCGTCACGGCTGTCCTCCGCCATCGGACGGAGCGCGCCGAAGGGCTTCAGCCTGGCCTCCATACGGGGCCGGGTGGTGCTATTCGCCGTGCTCGCGGCCCTGATCCCGACGGCGATCACCGGGTGGATCGCGTACCGCCAGACCCAGCGCTCCCTCGAGCGCGGGGTCGAGCAGGAGCTGCGGAGCTTTGCCATGCAGTCGGCTCGCGCGATCGACACGTGGATCTACAGCCGGAAGTACGACGCGCAGGTCTTCGCCAGCTCCTTCGAGGTCAGCGATCGGCTCTTCCGGCTCGGCACAGCGGGCGTCTCACCGCAGCGCCTCGAGTCGGCCGCACGGATCTCGGGATATCTCGCGTCCGTCCTGCAGCGCTCACCGGAGATCGTCGATCTGGCGGTCGTTGATCTGGACGGCGTGGTGGTGGGGAAGAGCGGGGCGCGGTCCCCGGTCCTGCCGGCGCTCTGGCAGACCCGGCTCCACGCCGGGCAGGCAGCGGTGGGGGAGCCCCACATGGATTCGCCGACGCAGCAGTCCCTGCTCTCCATCGTGGTGCCGGTCCGCGCCGGCATACCGCCGCAGGATCGCCTGGTCGGCGGGCTCGTCGCGACGAGCAGCCTCACCGGCATCCTCGCCGCGCTCGGCAGCGCCGACACAAGCTCCGGCGCGGAACTCAGCCTGATCACGAAGGAGGGCCGGGCCCTCATCGGCCCCCGCGGCAGGCTCCCGGAGGAGTCCGTGCCTTCCTCGGTCACGGCGATGCTGGCCGACTCGGCTCGGCAGACCGGCCCTGACATCTACCGCACGGCCGATGACACGGAGGTCATCGGAACGTACAGCGAGCTTCACGAGCAGCCCTGGGCCGTCCTCGCCGAGCTGCCGGTGCGCACGGCGTACGCCGAGGTCCATCGAGTCCGGAACCTCACGCTTCTGGTACTGCTGGGAGCGCTGCTGGCGGTCGGCGTCGTCGCCTACGTCCTCGCTCAGCTCGTCGTCCGGCCACTGGATCGGCTGACCCGTGCCGCCGGTGTCGTAGCATCCGGCGATTTCGCCGTGGAACTCCCCAGGACCGGGGGCGGGGAGGTCGGCTACCTGACCGACGTCTTCAACTTCATGGTGGAGCGTCTCCGCGTGGGCCGCGAGGAGCTGCAAGCGGCGAATCGGGAGCTGGAGCGTCTCTCCGTCACGGATGCGCTGACGGGTCTCTACAACCGGCGACTGCTGCTGGAAACCATGGTACACGAGATCCAGCGCAGCAAGCGGACGGGGCAGCCGTTCAGCGTGCTGATGCTGGACATCGATGGGTTCAAGGCGTTCAACGACACGTACGGACACCAGGCGGGGGATCGGGCGCTGGTCATGGTGGCCCAGGTGATCCGCGAGTCGGTGCGCGTGCTGGATACCGTCGCCCGCTACGGCGGAGAAGAGTTCGTCGTGATCCTTCCAGAAACGGATCTCGCCGGTGCGGCCGATTCCGCCGAGCGCATCCGGTCGGCGGTCGAGTCGCACAGGCTCTCGCTGGGGGAGATCAATGTCGGGGTGACGCTGAGCGCCGGTGTGGCGGAGCTTCCAACCGACGGGGAGACCGTCGAGTCGATCATCGCCAGCGCGGATCAGGCGCTCTATCGCGCCAAGGAGGAAGGACGCAACCGCGTCGTGCTCACCCGCGCGAACCCCCTCCCACCCCGCGCCCGTCGGGGGACGTCCGGCGGGACGCCCGGTCCGTAGTGCGGTCGCCCGGCGGTCGCCGCGAGGGCTAGCGCCGGGTGCCCAGCAGGCTGTAGAACACCCAGCCGGATCGGCCGGCCTCGTCGCGCACGTGCATCCACTCGGTGGTGTAGGAGATGCCGGTCAGCGCGCTCTCCGGCTCCAGCGTGCCGATCACCGCGAAGTCCAGGCCCGGCCCTTCGCGCATGTTGCTGCGCCGGAGCGTCCGGACCGGGACCGGCATCTGGAACGGCGTTTCGTCCGGAGCGAGTTCGGGGTTCCCCGAAGCGAGGAGTGTGGCCTCGCTCGACTGCACCAGCCGCCGAGCCTGCCCCGAGAGATACAGCGCGCCGCCGTAGTTGCCGCCGGTGAACTGGCCGCCTGCCTGCGCGAGCAGCGCCCGCGCCTCGGTCAGATACTCCGCTCCGGGCCTGGTCGCCTGCTGGGCGTTCACGGCGATCTCGGCCTCGGCGATCGCGGAGGCTGCCTCCGCACGGCTCGCGATCGTCTGGAGCCGCGCCATGACCCGCACGACTTCCTGCCGGGCCTCGTTGAGGTATCGCTGCAACTCGGACACCTGCGCGTCCCGCTCGAGGAGCTGGAGCTGCAGGAGCGCGACGCGCTGCTTGAGGTCGCGGATCTCGGCGGCCCGATCGACGAGGACGGTGTCGGAGGCCTGGATCGTGTCGGCCACCGGTGCGACGGCCAGCTCGGGTTCCTGGGACCCGCCACAGCCCGACCATGCCGCCGTTGCCGCCAGCACGAAGATGGTATTGCGGGACAGGCGTTGCATGCGGCGGGTCCCCTCTCGAAGAGCGACGTCCGGCGGTGGCATCCGGGCGCCACCGCCCGGAGTACTGATAACCGCCAGGGGGGCGACGCACAGTGACCTGGCTCACGGATGCCCGCAGGTCCTGCCGTCCCGGCCGGACGCGGGGCCCTCGCTACGGGAGCGCGATCGCCGGCATCCTCGCCTGCTCCAGCTGCCTGTTGAGCTGCGGCAGCTCGGTGTCGCGCAGCGCCTTCCACCGTGCCATGACGCTCGCCGCGTTCTCCTGCTGCGCCTCGACCGCCTCGATCAGCCGCGGCACCGGCGCGACGTCCGCCGCCTGCAGCCTTCCGAGTAGCGAGCCGAGCCCGCGGATCACCGCGTTGAGCGACTCGGCGTTACCTCCACCGCCGAAGCCGCCGCGGAAGCCACCACCCCCGGCGCCCTCGAGCGCCTCGGCCGTCGCGTCGAACGCTTTCAGCGCGTCGGCCGCCGCACCCTGCGGCGTGCGTCCCTGCCGGTCCGCCACCTGCTCCCGGATCGTGCGGAGCTGACCGAGTGCGCCCTGCGCTGCGAGCGCACCGTCGTACAGCGCCTTCGAGAGCGCGAACTGCTGCCGCAATCCCTCCGCGGACGTCCGCACCCGCGGATCCATCCTGACGGTGAGCGGCTGCGTGAAGCTGTTGCCGCCCACGGTGAGCCGGACGGTGTAGTCGCCCGGTTGCACCCACGGCCCGGTCGGGGTCGGGACCGTGTTGTGCGCGATCGCCGTCATCGGCAGACCCCCGCGCCCGCCCGGGAGCGGCGTCCAGTGCAGGTCCCACACGAACCGGTGCAGCCCGGCGCGCGTCGAGACGGTCTGCGGCGGCCGTACCCAGTAGGTCGGCACCGCCAGGTTGGGGTCGATCTCCTCCACCGGGTCGGTGCTCGCGTAGCGCCGCACGACGGCACCCGAGCCGTCGAGAATTTCGATCACCACGGGGCCGGACACGTCGCGCTTCAGCCAGTAGGTGAGGATGGTGCCGTCCGGCGGGTTCTCGCCGGCGGGCTCGTCGGGCGGCAGCGGCGTGTCGGTGTTCATGTTCCAGCGCACGCGCGTGGCGGTTGCCGGTGCGAACAGGTGCGCGTCGGCGGCGGTCACGTCGGGGCCGAACTCGCGCAGCGGGTTGATGTCGTCGAGGATCCAGAAGCCGCGCCCGTGGGTGGCGACGACGAGGTCGTTGTCCTTGACCATGAGGTCCCGCACCGAGGTGGCCGGCATGTTGAGCCGGAGCGACTGCCAGTGGTCGCCGTCGTCGAACGACACATACGTCGCGCGCTCGCTCCCGGCGAACAGCAGCCCGCGCCGCACCGGGTCCTCCTTTACGACGTTGATCGTCTCGCCGTCGGAGATGCCGTCGACGATGAGCGTCCACGACTTCCCGCCGTCGTGCGTCCGGTAGATGTACGGGTGCAGCTCGTCGAGCCGGAGCGTGTTGATGGCCGCGTAGGCGGTCATCGCGTCGGCGTGGCCGGCGTCCATGAGCGACACCTTGGCCCACGGCGTGAGCGCGGCCGGTGTCACGTCGGTCCACGTCTTCCCGCCGTCGTGCGTGACGTGGATGAGGCCGTCGTCGGTGCCGGCCCAGATGGTGTTGCTGTCCACGTACGAGGGGGCCACGGTGTAGATGACGCCGCGCTGGGTGGGCTGGGAGGACGGGTCGTCCCGGTAGATCCCGACGCTCGCCGGGATCTCCCACGTCGTCCGGCTCAGGTCGGGGCTGATCTGCTCCCAGTGGGCACCGCCGTCTCGCGTCTTCCAGAGCGTGTTGCCAGCGAAGAACAGCACGTGCGGGTCGAGCGGCGAGAAGAGAACAGGCGCGGTGCGCACGGTGCGCACGCTGATGCCGCCCGCGGACGCCGGACCGACCAGCTCCACCTGCCCGGTGCGCCGGTCGAAGCGCGACACGCCGCGTCCGCCGTACACGATGTCGGGATCGAGCGGATCGGGCGCCGCGTAGCCGTACTCGTCCACCCCCACCGGCTGCCACTCGCGGAACGTGATCTGACCGTCGTTACCGCGGCTCGCGATCCCTACCGAGCCGCTCTCCTGCTGTCCGGAGTACAGGCGATACGGGAACGCGTTGTCCGCGGCCACGTGATAGAGCTGGGCGGTGGGCTGGTTATACCACGAGCTCCACGTCTCGCCGCCGTTGAGGGAAACGATGACGCCCTGGTCGGCGGCCGCGGCGATGATGGCCGGGTCGTTCGGATTGATCCAGAGGCGCTGGTAGTCGTCGCCGCCCGGCGCGCCGCGGATGCCGGTCCAGGTGCGCCCGCCGTCGACGGACTTCCAGGTGACGATGCTCGCGCTGTAGACGATGTCGGGGTTGTTCGGATCCACGATCGGCACCGGCAGGTCCCCGCCGCCGATCCGCGTGGCGGGCCGGCGGTCATCGGTGATCTGTGTCCAGTGCGCGCCTCCGTCGTCGGAGCGGAAGATCCCGGTGGCGCGCCCCATCGCGATCGAGGCGTACAGCCGCTGGGGATCGCTCGGCGCGATGGCGACGTCGGCCTGCACCACGCCGTCGTCACCCGACGGCAGCCCCTCGGTCAGCTCCCGCCACGTCGTGCCGCCGTCGGTGGACTTGAAGATCCCGCCGTTCGTGCCGGCCCAGGCCGCGTTCTCCCACGGCCCCTCCTGCGCCTGCCACAGGCAGGCGTACACGACGTCGGGGTTCGTGGGGTCGATCTCGACGTCGGAGGCGCCCGTATTCTCGTCCTTGTAGAGCACCTTCTGGAACGACGCGCCGCCGTCGGTGGAGCGGTACAGCCCCCGCTCCTCGTTGGGGCCGTATGGGTGTCCCAGCACCGCCACGAAGAGCCGGTTCGGGTCGCGCGGGTCGACGGCCACGCGCGGGATCTGCTGCCCGTCGCGCAGGCCGAGGTGGGTCCACGTCGTCCCGGCGTCGGTGGACTTGTAGACGCCGTCGCCGGTCGAGAGGTCGGGCCGGTGCAGGCCCTCGCCGCTCGTGACGTACACGACGTTCGGGTCCGACGGCGCGACCGCGATGTCGCCGATGGAGGCCGAAGGCTGGCCGTCGAAGATCGGGTTCCACGTCCGCCCCGCGTCGTCGGTCTTGAACACCCCGCCGTTCACCACCCCCACGTAGAACACGTGCGGCTGGCTTGGCACGCCGGCGATCGCCTTCGTGCGCCCGCCGCGGAACGGTCCGACCGAGCGCCAGTGCATCTCGGCGAAGACACTCGCGCCGGGTGGCTGCTGCGCCGCGGCCACGGCGTCGCCGAGCAGCGTTCGCGTGTCGTGGGTGCCGGGCCTGGGAAGGGGAGCGAGCGAGAGGAACAGAACGGGGAGTACGAGGGATCGAATCGGTTTCATGGCTCACCTCCGAGCGCACCGGGTATCTAGTGCGCGGGCTGGACCGCGGCAAGCAGCAGCCGCTCGGGCGCAGCAGGGACCGGCGGACGTCGCGCCGTGGGAGGGAAACGGGATCGAGGTCGCGGTGGATTCGCCACTTCGGCGTGTCGAATGAGGTATACTTCGCCGAGAGGTGCCTCTGCTGCCTGCCACTCCCGGACGCTTTCCGGGTCCAAGGCTCTACAATGTCCCCCCGCCACGCCGGCACCGACTGCCGGTATATCGTGGTCGCTGACGAGGACAGAACCGTCGTCAACTTCGTGATCGAGACGCTGCTCGCCGACGGCCACGCGGTCTTCCAGGCCTATGATGGGCAGCGCGCCGTCGAGCTGGCGCTGGGGCTGAAGGCGTGCGATCTCGTCATCAGCAACACCAGGGTCGGCGGGCTGCCCGGGCCGGACTTGATCGACGAGCTGCGCGCGCACCTGCCGAGGCTTCCGATCCTGTACCTGGCCGATCACCGCCAGTCGCAGCCCGACTTGGAGCGACGGTTGCCGCAGAACGTGCCCATCCTCCGCGAGCCGTTCACCGCCGACGAACTGCGAGCCGTCGTCAAGTCTTTGTTGGGAGAAGCTCGGCGCCCGGATGCAAGTGGTGCCGCCCGCGCCGCCACGGCCCCCCGTCGTCCCGGTGTGCCGCGGCGCAATCGGTGACGCCCACCGGCGTCGGGGCGGCTGCCTGGTCTCCACGGCGGGTTCACCCTGGCACGTTGGGCCTTCCGTGTCTCAACGCCGTCCGGATTGTGGCACCGGTCAGTGCAGCACCGGCAGCACGACGTGCGAGGCCTGCGCCGCGGAGCGGTAGACGCGCTGCGTGGTGCGCTGGAAGTCGCCGTCGGTCGCCTGCCAGATGTCCATGAACCGCCCCGGGTTCCGGTCGATCATCGGGAACCAGGTGCTCTGCACCTGCACCATCAGCCGGTGGCCCGCCCGGAAGGTGTGGTAGACGTCGTTGAGCCGGAACCTGAGCGGCGTCGCGGCGCCGGGGACGAACGGCTGCGGGTCGGACATGCTGTTACGGAACTTCCCGCGGAGCACGTCGCCGCGCACCAGCATCTGGTAACTGCCGGTCCGCGCCCGGGCCTCCGCCGAGCCGCCGGTTCCGCTGTCGGGGAAGACGTCGATGACCTTCACGATCCAGTCGCAGTCGGTGCCCGACGTCGAGACCACCAAGTTCACGTCGATGGGCCCGGCGACGGTGACGTCGGAGTCCAGCGGGCCCGTACGGTAGACGAGCACGTCGGGGCGCCGCGAGGCGAACCGCTGGTCCTCGACCATGAAGCCGGCATTGTACCAGTGGGTGATCTCGTTGGTGTACGGCACCGGGCGTGCCGGATCGCTGACGTACTCGTCGAAGGCCGGCGCCGTCCCGGCCGGTGCCTCCCGGGACAGCGCGCCGCCCGCGCGGAAGTAGAGGCTCGTCGCCGTCGCGTTCCGCGGCGGCCAGGCGTCGAGAAAGCGCCAGGTATCGGCTCCCGTCTCGAATACCGCCGCTTCGTACCCGCGTGGGGCCGGCGCCGAATCCAGCAGGTAGTAGTTGAAGAACGGCGCCTCGATGCTGTCGTTGAAGAACACCGCGGTCATGGATCCCCACGCCATGCCGCCCAGCGAGTCTCCACTGACGCCGTTCCACTGGCCGTGCGACCACGGGCCCATCACCAGCCTGTTCTGGGCGCCGGGGCTCTGCCGCTCGGCGGCGGCGTAGGCGTTGAGCGCGCCCCAGAGGTTCTCGGTGTCGAACCACCCGCCCACCCAGAGCATCGCGGGCCGGAGGTCGCGGAGCCACGGCCGCGCGCTGCGCGCCTGCCAGAACGAGTCCCAAGTCGGGTGAGCCGCGAGAGAATCCCAGAAGGCGACGCTGTCGTGAAAGAAGCGCGGGTTCGCGTTGGCGAGCGGGCCGAGCCGCTCGAGGAAGAACTCGTAGCCGTCGGGCGTGCCGTGGTCGATGCCCGGTGTGCGCACCATCGTCGGCTCGGACCGCGGCCGGCCGAAACTCGAGAAGAAATCGAAGGCGTGCGGCAGCAGCAACGCGCCGCCGTGGAAGAAGTCATCCCCGCCCATCCACTCGGTGACCGGCGCCTGCGGCGAGACGGCCTTCACCGCCGGGTGCGCGTCGATCGCCGCCATGGACGAGTAGAAACCCGGGTAGGAGGTGCCCCGCACGCCGACGCGCCCGTTGTTGCCGGGGACGTTGTGGATGAGCCACTCGACGGTGTCGTACGTGTCGCTCGTCTCGTCCACGTCCCCGTTCGAGCGCTTGTGCTCGATGTACGGACGCACGTTCACGAATGTGCCCTCGGACATCCACCGGCCGCGCACGTCCTGCACGACGAAGATGTAGCCGGCACGCAGGTAGTTGCGGAACGCGGGGATGTAGGAGTTCCGGAACGCTCCCCAGAAGCGGTCGGCGCCGTACGGGTTGGAGCCGTACGGGGTGCGCGTCATGAGGATCGGGTGTCGCGTGGCGGTGTCGCGCGGGGCGTAGATCGTCGTGTGGAGCCGCACTCCGTCCCGCATCGGGACCATGACTTCGCGCTTCGTGTAGAGCGGCGTGTAGTCGGTCGGGGTCTCCTGGGTGTGCGCGGCGGCGGCGGGCAGCGCGAGGAACGCGAACAGGGCAAGCGTGCGCATCGTCAGGTCTCCGGAGAGGAGCGTCTCGTGCTCGTCGGCACCATCTGTCCCACTCAATGATAGCGCTCGACCGCCCGACGCGCCGCGGTCTCGATACGCAGCCTGCATCCTCCGCGCCGTCATCGTGCCTTGGTGCCAGAGCGACTCGCGCGGACGAGGGAATCCCCCGCGTCGCAGCGAGAGACCCTGTCACCGGACGGTCCGGGCTTCATGTGGCGACGCACCGTGAGTTGCCGCTTGCGGCGCGAAGGACCCTCGAGGGCCTGATGAACGATCCACGCATGAAGCGACCGGGCGCCTGGTGCCCGATAGGCATGTCGCTCTTCGCCCCGCTGCCGGTGGTGGCTCCCGCCGCGATCGTCGGCGTCGTGGTCGGTCTCGGGGAGTGTGTCAGGCTGCCCCGCCTACGCGATGTCGGCGGAGACCATGAGACGCTCCGCGCTTCCCGAGACCTCGGTTGGCCGTTCGCGTCACTTCCGGATCGCGAACACCGCCAGGCGCTCGACGTCGGCCGCGTCCTTCTCCACCACGCCCACACGGTCGCCCGGCAGCAGGATCACGGGCGTGAACGCGTCGCGCACGAGCGTGCCGACGTACGTGCCGCGCTCGTCGAAGACGTCGATCGGGGGTACCGCCTGTGGATCGACCGTGAACCGCCGCACCCACAGCTCCCCGGCCGGGCCGAGGAGCACGGTGCCGATCGGCGGGACCACGTCGGCGTATCCCCGCTTGTCCACCATCTCGCCCGGATCGATCAGGCAGGGGCCCCGGCCGAAATTCACCCGCATTCCCTCCCCGAGGTGCCGGATCGCGTCGTCGCGGGTGGCGGGCTCGGCGGCGATGGCACGGCGGACGATCCGCGAGACCGTGCCCGCAGGCCACAGCGCGATGGAGTACGCGGCCGTCGAGGTCACCGCGACCGTCCCATCCCGGGCCGCCCAGGCGATCTCGGGGGCGAAGATCGGCGGGAGCTGCAGGCCCCCGCCGCACCGCTCGAAGATCGCCATCGATGGCTGCGGCAGCGGCAGATCCAGCAGGACGAGCGTGTCGGCGCCGACGATCTCCCGGAGCACCTGGCGCAGGGTGCCCTCGTCGCGCAGGGCGATGTTGGCCGACACGACGGTCGTGTCGTGGAACTGCTCGAAATGACGCTGCCGGTTGGGAGCGGGGAAGATCGGGAACGGCAGCTCGTCGGCGATCTGGCCTGCGGCGTCGAACCGCACCAGACGCCCCTTGGCGAAGTCGAACACGGCCACCGCCCCGTCGGGCGACACCGAGACCGAGGCCGGCATGCCGAACTCTCCGGGCCCGCCGCCGCTGCTCCCCATCGACCGCAGGAACGTGCCGTTCGCATCGAACACGACGACCCGCGAGTTCGTCCCGTCGAGGACGTACAGGTTCCCGGCCGCGTCCGTCGCGACGAGCCCCGGCGAGACGCGGAAGAACGCCTCGGGGCCTTCGTCGGCGCCGCCCAGCGCGAACAGGCGCTGAAACCGCCACGCGAGTGGTCGGTCTACTCCCCCCGATACGACCATCTCGACGCCCGCCGAGTCGGTGCGCTGGACGGCAGGCTCGTCAGGTCGCGCTCCGCAGCCGGAGAGGGCATACAGCCCTGCCGCCGTGCAGAGGGCGTGACGCAGCGACGACCTCACGCGAGGTTCCATCTTCCCGAACGTCCCTTCACATGCACGTTGCATCGTGGTCACTGTGGTCCGTCATCGGCACGTCCATCGAGCCGGGCACCCCGTCCCCTCGGGCCAGGCCTCGTCAGGCGGCACTCCGCGCGACACCGCTGACACGTCGGTGCCTCCGGGCCGTGGCAAGCAGGGCCCCCGCGGCGAGCAGCAGCACCGGCGCCGAATACACGCCGGGAACCGCCCTTCCCTGAAGGACCGTCCCCACGATGTGCAACAGCCCGTTCCCGAGCATGATCACCGCGAGGACGTACGATACCGGCCGCATCCAATTTGCGCCGCGACGCACGAACCGCGCGAGCAACAGCAGGACGAGGATGGCACCCGTCAGACCTCCGAGCCACAGCTCGAAGCCGAAGGTGGGGAGCGGAAGCGCCGGTGCGCGGTCCCGAAGGGACTCGACCAACGGATTCCAGTAAGCGAGGAAGTCGTTCGCCGCCTCGTCGGCTACGTGCAGCCCGAGGGCCAGGGCAAGCCCGATCCAGCTCACTGCCCATCGCCTCGTGGCCTGCTCGACGCTGCTGCGCACACGCATCGGCCGATATCCTCCACAAGCACGCCGGCGGCGTGTGAGCGCTCCGCCCGCGGGCGCGCGGACGCAACCGTCCCGCGCCGTTGCTGTCCCCCAGCGCGTGGCGGCGCCGGGCCGCCGCTCACCACGAGAATGGCCCGCCGCCGGCACACGCGGTCACCGCCGGACGGCGGTCGAGTCGGCGCGGCGCAGAAACGCGCGCACGAGCCGCACGTTCTCGTCCCGGGCATCCCACGGGGTGACGTGTGCCGCGCCGGCCAGGATCACCGTCTCCGCGCCTGGCGTGAGGTCGGCAAAGTGCCGGACGGTGGCGGTGTCGGCCTCGTCGAACTCGCCGACCGTGTACAGCGTCGGGACCGCGATCGACGAGAGGTCGGCAGTGACGTCGTATGACTTGAGAGTTCCGGTGATGGTGAACTCGCTCGGTCCCTGCATGTAGTTGTAGATGGCCTCGTTGACGGTGGCCATCGTGCTGTCGAGGTCGGCCTCCACCGGGTGCCGCCAGACGTACTTCGCGTAGAACTCCCCCATGGCGGCCTGGTAGGCGGGGGCGTCGTACCGTCCGGTGGCCTCCGCATCGCGGATCGCCTGCTGGGCCGAATCCGAGAGCGTGCCCACGAACCGCTGCGCGTTCCGCTCCCACGCCGGGATGTCCAAGGCGGGGCTGGCGAGGATGAGGCTCGCCACGTGCTCCGGATGCGCGCGGTAGTACTCGAAGGCGAGGATCGTGCCCCACGAGTGCCCCAGCAAGTGCACCTGCCCGCATCCGAGTGATGCGCGCAGCGAGTCGAGTTCGCGCACGAAGTGATCGATCGTGAACAGCGTGGTGTCGGTGGTGCGATCGGACCTGCCGCCGCCGAGCTGGTCGTAGCGCACGACCTGGCGGTCGTCGCCGAGATCTTCGAACGGCTTCAGGTAGAAGCTGGAGAAGCCCGGACCGCCGTGCAGCAGGATCACGGGAATGCCCGGCCCGGTGCCGGAGACCTTGTACCAGATCCGCCCCCCGTCCACCGCGAGCACGTTCTCGCCGATCTGAAGGTCGCCGGCACAGGTCTCCGGGGTCGTCCCCCGACAGCCCGCGACGGCGATCGCGAGGGCGAGCAGCGCGCCGCACGCGCGTGCGCTCCGGCAGGGTGAGCGGCGGTCTGCAATCATGGGCTCCTCCAGCGTGACAGCTCCAGGGACGGTTCAGATTCAGGTCGCGGTGGTGTCGGAGGTTCCTTGCGCCCGGCGCACCGCCGCCTCCAGCTCTGCGACGATCGGGTGCGGAGCGGAGAACCCAAACCAGCGCTTCTTGGGCATGAACACGATGCGGGTCCCGAATCCCTTGTCGCCGCGGAAGCGGACAGTCACCGGGTGGGTGTTGGCCCAGCGATTCTCCGTGATCTCCTCCACGTCTCGCAGCGGGATCGCGACTTCCTTGAGGTAGTTGGAGACGTACAGGGCGCGGCGGTCCAGCTCCACGCGCTTGAGCCGGACACCGAACCAGTAGATCGCCGCGCTGCCGACGACGCTGCCGATCAGCATCGCCCACTTGGCCCCCGCCGGCTGCGGGCTGTCCGCGGAGATCCGGAGTCCCGGGAAGCCCGCAAACATCAGCACGGTCGAGCCCACGAACACGCCGAGCCAGAGGACCGGCAGTACCACCTTCAGGAAGAACGTCTGGGTCGAGGAGATCGTGCGTCGCATGGCGGTGGATGCGCTCACAGGCTCGGAGTCGCCGGGTCGGTGGCACGCGGCGACATCCCTGCCGCGCCGCGTCCGGACTTGATCATGCTATCCGGTCGACTTCGGCGCCAGGCCACGGTCGGATCCGCGCCGGGCCGGCTGCCCGGACGGTACGAGAACCCTGCCTGTTGGCCATGCGGCCAGTTCGGGCGGAGATGCTCGATTGGCTCGATGGACAGCAGGCTCGTGCGATACGTCACAAGGTTTTCCCCCGCTTGCACTTAGGCCAATATCACAACAGTTTTCGCAAGCTGCGGCACTCCACCTCCCATGCGACTTCATGTAGAATCTCGTAAATCCTTGCATTAAAACACTTTGACATCATCCGAGAGGGCGGGTCTTACAGGCATGTCGGTTGCCCATATATCGGTGCAGCAGGCACAGAAACCGCTGATTCCCTTGGAGATACGGCAATGAACCGACGCACGATGCTCGGACTGGTGGCCCTCGCGATCGCCGGTGGTAGGACGCTCGTGGCGCAGCAGCCCCAGGCCGCGGACCAGCTGGTGGTGACCGCCGAGAACCTGATGGCCGGCGACGAGCGGCACCAGCAGTGGGCGAGAGGAACGGGCGACTCGACCGACGTTCTGCCCGGCGACGTCGTCCGCTTCACCCTGCGCTTCACCAACACCACGGAGCAGCCGGTCCGCGACGTGGTGTTCTCGAACCCCGTGCCCGAGCGCATGCGCTACGTCGCGGAGTCGGCCTCGGCCAGCAGTGACAGCGCGAGAATCACCTTCTCGATCGATGGCGGAGCCACCTACTCGGCGCAGCCGATGATCGAAGTGACCGATGACGCCGGCCAGCGCCGCACCGTGCCGGCGCCGCCGGAGTCCTACACCCACGTCCGCTGGACCGTGACGGACTGGGTACAGCCCGGAGCACAGGTGACGGCGGAGTTCCGCGCGGAGCTGCCGGCGCCGAGTGACGGGACCGAACAGTGAAATCACAGGAGTACGTCATGCAATCCGTCAGACACAGGGAGGCAAGGATGCACAGCAGGATCCGACAGGTTCTGAAGACAGGCGCCTTGGGCGGCCTCGTCTTCTTCGCCGTCGCGGTACTGACGGCGAAGCCGGCGGGCGCCCAGACGCCGGAGGGCACCGTCATTCGCAACATCGCGACGGTGACCTTCACGGATGCGAACAACAACACGTACGCTCCGGTGGCCGACACGGTGGACGTCACCGTGGGTTTCGCGGCGGCGCTCAACGTGACCGGCGCCGCTACCGCGACGCCGGCGTCGCCGAGCACCGGCAACGTGCTCACGTTCACGATCGGCAACATCGGCAACGGCATCGACAGCGTGTCGGTGTCGGAGACGATCTCGGTCGCGGGCGTGATCTCGGTGACCGGCTACACCTACAACGCCACGACCTACCCGTCGCTGGCCGCGCTCAACACGGCGCTGTCCGCCGTGCCGATCGCGAGCGGGGGGTCGATCGCGGTGGACGTCGTGTACGACGTGCTGGCCGGTCAGGGCGGCAACCCGACCGACTACACGCTCACGGCGACGTCGCGCCGGGACGCGGGCGAAAGCGATTTCGCCACCACGACGATCACGCCGGCGGTGGCCATCGCGGTGGACGTGACCCCGGACGGCGGGCAGTTGTTGCAGCACCTCCCGTCGAACGGCGCACCCCCGTACCAGTTCACCTTCACGGTGACGAACAACGGCAACACCGCCGAGGACTTCGACCTGAGCGCCACGAGCCCCGGCTCGGCGGCCATCACCGTCGTCTCGGTCAACGGCACCGCCGGCACCACGGCGACGCTGAGCGGTCTCGGCGTCGGTGCGTCCGCGTCCGTCATCGTCGAGTACACGATCGGCGCCGTCGCGGCCGGCACCACGGACACGCTGTACCTCGCCGCCACGTCGGTGTCCGCGCCCGCAACGACCGACGACGGGTTCGCGGACGTCACGGTCGTCGCACCGACCCTGACGATCACCAAGCAGGCCTGGCTCGGCGATCGCAGCGCACAGATTTCCGGCAACGTGCTGCCGGGTGACTTCATCGAGTACCGGATCGAGGTCACCAACGCCGGCGGCGCGGACGCCACGAGCGTGGTCGTCAGTGACGCACTCCCCGCCGAGGTGGCCTTCGTCTCCTCGGAGGATCCGGGTGCCAGTTGGGCGTCCATCGTGCACTCCGGTGAGCCGACGGGCGGCACGGTAACCGCGACACTCAGCGGACCGCTGGCAGCGAGTGGCAGCGCGTTCTTCTGGGTGCGCACGCAGGTGCAGTAGTACCACGGAGCAGTCCGTGGCCCTGTCTGACGGATTCCGCGTGGGGCGCAGGCCCTCCCTCGGTCTTCGGACCGTGCGGGGGGCCTGCGTTCTCGCTGCCGTCTGGGGAGCGCCGCTGGCGGCGCAGACCCCGGCAGGGATCTCCATTCCCAACCGGGCCGCAGTCACCTTCGTGGATGGCAGCGGTATCCCGGACTCGGCATTCTCCAACACGGTGACCGTCACCGTCGGACGGGCGGGCGGCATCACGCTGATCGCGCCGACCGCGCAAACGGGCAGTCCCGGCGACACGGTCATCTTCAGCCACACCCTCACCAATGCGCAGAACGCGGACGACACCTTCGCCGTGACCGCGGTTTCCGCGGCCGGCTGGCCCGCGACCGTGTTCCGCGACGCGAACGGCGACGGCCTGCTCGATCCGGCCGACCCGCCGTGGGCCGGCGCTGTCGGCGTTCCGGCCGGAGCGTCAATCGGTGTCCTCGTCGCCATAGAGATTCCGGTGCCCATGGCGTCGGGAACGGTCGACGACGTCACCGTGACGGCAACGAGCGCGACCGATCCCGCGATCTGGGCGGCACTCGATGACACGATCACCGTAGGCACGGGCATCGCAGTCACACTGGACAAGCAGGTGGATCGCTCGACCGCGACGGCGGGAGACGTATTGTCCTTTGCGATCGGGTACACGGTGAGCGGGACCGGAAGTGCGACGAACACCGTCGTGACCGACGCGATTCCGGGCGGCACGAGCTACGTCGCGGGCTCCCTCACCTGGAACGGCATGCCGCTCACCGATGCGTCCGGCGACGACGCGGGACAGGTGGACACCGGTTCGGGTGTCATCCTCGTCCGCCTCGGCCATCTCGCCGACGGCGCCTCGGGTACGGTGGGCTTCCGCGCGACGGTCGAGCCCGGTGCGGGGCCGACGGTGACGAACTTCGCCCTGGCGGAGTACGGCACCGGCGCGGGCCCGGATACGGCGGTGTCGGACACGACCGTGACGGGCATCCAGGTCGTGGACCTCGCGCTCGAGAAGCTGCTCGAAACGACGGGCCCGGTGCAGCTCGGCGACCTGATCGCGTACCGCCTGACGTACGCCAATGCATCCTCCACGATGGAGGCGCGGAACGTGGTCCTGGTCGACACGCTCCCGGCTGGCGTCGCGTACGAGTCGGCCACACCGGCGGCGCAGGTGAACGGCCCGGTCCTGTCCTGGCCGCTCGGCGATCTCGCGGCCGGCGCGTCCGGCCAGGTGCAGCTCAGCGTGCGCGTGACGCACGCCGGGACCGACACCCTGGCCATCCACAACCTCGCGGCGCTCGCGGGACAGAACGCCACGCCGGCAGCTGCGGCGGCAGCGACCATCTCCGTCATCAATCAGTCCGCCGCCACGCTCGGCCTCATCAAGACCGCCGGTCTGCTCGAGGTCGGCCTCGGCGAGGTCGCACCGTTCACGCTGGCGGTCGAGAACCCGACGGCGGCACCCCTCAGCGACCTGATCGTTCGGGACAGCCTGCCCGACGGCGGGCGCTACGTCGAGGGGAGCGCCACGGGTGCCGACTCGGCCGTCGTCGACGGCGCGTGGGTCACGTTCTTCGTGGCGGGGCCGATCGATCCCGGGGCGACCCACCTGATCCGCTACCAGATGGCCATCGTCTCCGCCGAGTCGGACCTGCTGCAGAACACCGCCGTGGCGACGGCGGCCGGCGGCGTGATGCAGTCGGCGCAGGCCGTGGCGTGGGTGCGCATCCGGCGCGGCTACGCGATGGAAACCCGGGCGGTGATCGGTAAGGTGTGGGCGGACCTGGACGACGACGGGATCCAGGATCCGGGCGAGCCGGGGGTGGGCGGCGTCGACATCCGGACCGTGGATGGAGACGTCGTCACGACGGACCAGGACGGACGGTTCTCGCTGCGCAACCGGGCGCCCGGCCGGCAGGCGTACCGCCTCGATCCGAGCACACTGCCGCTCGAGTACGGCGTGGTGGACGATCCAACCGCCGATCTCGAACTGCGCGACGCCACCGGGTGGACCACGCCGCGCGTCGTCTTCCGAGTCGTGCCGCGCGCGGCCCGGCTCGTCGGCGTCCACCTGCCGGTGCCGTGGCAGTTCCAGGCGCGGCCCACCACCGCGGGTCGCGACTCGCTCACGGCGACCGCCTGCAGCGCCAGTGCGCCGGCGGTCGTGCCCGACCCCGGCAAGCCGGTCGAGCTGCGCGGCGTCACGTTCGGCTTCGACCGCGCCGATCTCACCGACGCATCGCGTACGGTGCTGGACGAGGTCGTCACGATCCTGGCGCGGCGCTCGGCGCTTCGGGTCGAGGTGGCGGGCCATGCCGACTCGTCCGGTGTCGCCGTGTACAACGAGTGGCTCTCGGCACGGCGAGCGGACGCGGTGAAGACCTACCTGGTCGCGCACGGCATCGCCGCCGACCGGCTCGAGGCGCGGGGGTACGGCATGCACCGACCCGTCGCGAGCAACGCGACCGCGGCCGGGCGCGCCCGGAACCGCCGCGTAGAGCTGAGTGTCATCGGCCAGGCGCCGCGCGACCTCGACGCCGGAGGCGAGCTGCGGGACGCGATCGACGCGGCGTGTTCGCGGGCGGTGGCGGCGTACGCGGCGCGGTCGGGATCGGTGTACGAGGTGGAAGTCCGGAACCCCTACGGCGAGCCCGTCGACGGGCTGGTCCTCGACTTCCTCCCGGCGGCCGACTCGATCCGCGTGGTCGTGACGGGAAGCATCGACACGGTGATGCCGGGATCCACCGCTGCGCTGCCGCCGGTCGCGCCTGGCCGGCAGGTGCTGGTTCGGGCCTGGAGTTCGGTCGCTTCCGATACGGCGAGCGCCGTGCTCCGCGGCCGGGACACGGAGGAGCGGCTCACCGCGGAGGGCCACAACCCGCTGCGGCCGGTCGTCGGGCGCGGTGCGGTCCGCGTGCGCCTCGACCGCCTGCCGGACGCAACGGCGCTCCCCGAGGGCGGCCGGGTCGAGGCGACCCTGCTCGGATCGGGCGCGGCACGGGAGATTGCGTGGGCCGTGCCCGAGGGTTGGAACGTGGAGCCCACGTCCGGGCGGGACAGCGTCGGCACCCCGGTGCCGCTTGAGGTGTCGAGCGATCGGCAGGGATTGCCGGCCATCTTCTGGCGCGCGTCCGACGCCGGATGCGGTCCGGTCACGGTGGTGCTTCGGTCCGCGACTTCCGTTGACGGGCCCACAGCGGCGACGGCGGTGACCGTGCCGCCGCTGCGATCGGCCGAGGATCGTTCCGCCGAGCGCCGCCGCGCCATCACGAGCGGCCCGGGAGTCGAGTTCTTCGCTCCGGCGGACGGGACCGTCCTGCCCACCGACCGCCTGTTCGTGGGGGTGAGAGGCCAGGCCGGACAGCCGGTGGCCCTGTTCGACGGCGACTCTCTCCTCGGCGAGGCGACGCTGCGTCCCGACGGGGTCCACGACTTCGTCGGGGTGCGCCTCACGCCAGGACCGCACCACTTGCGCGTCCGCATGCGGAACTCGTGGCAACAGGAGCGCTGGGACAGCCTGGCGGTGCACGTGTCCGGTGCGCCGGCCGCGTTCGCGTGGGATGGACAACGGCCACAGCTCACTGCCGACGGGCACAGTGAGGCGACCGCGGTGGTGCGGGTGATGGACGGCTGGAACGTCCCCGTGGTGCACCGGCCCTCCGTCACGGCCCGGGCCGACGGTGCCGAAGTGGTGAGCCCCGACACTGATGCATCGTCCGTGGGCATTCAGGTGCAGCCGGACTCCGCTGGGTGGCTGCGGGTGAGACTGCGCGCGGGCTATGAGGTTCGGCCGGGAACGCTGCACCTCGCGGCGGATTCGGCCCGCGTACAGGTGCCGCTCGAGGTGGCACCGGCGCTGCAGCCGTTCCTGCTCACGGCCGTCGGGCGTGTCGGCGTCGGCGCGAACCCGGAGAATTTCGGCGCGCTCAGTGCGCGGGGTCGGCTGGATCGGCGGACGTCGGTGGTGGTGAGCTATGACTCACGCGGCCTCGGAGCGGACCGAGACGGTTTCGGCCGCGTCGCGGATCCGCTCGAGGCCGCGCAGTATCCGCTCCTGGGCGACGGCGGGCTGCAGCGGACGCTCACGGCCTCGCGTGGGTACTTCGCCGCGCGGCTGGAGCGCGGCTACGACTTCCTCGCGGTCGGCGACGTGACGACCGGCTTCGCGCAGGATCTCTCGCTCGCCCGCTACGGGCGCACCCTCACCGGCGCGGCGGCACGCGTCACCACGGGTCCGGTCGTGTTCCAGGGATTCGGCGCATCCACCAGCCGGCACGTGCAGCAGGCGCAGTTCCGCGGCCAAGGCAACGCAGGGCCGTACGAGCTGACGGCCGGCGTCGGGCCGGGCACGGACATCGTGGTGATCGAGACCCGGGCGTACGAGAATCCCGAGCGCATCGTCTCGCGCCAGGCGCTGCTGCGATACGTCGACTACCAGATCGACTACCTGAGCGGCACGCTCCTGCTGAAGCGTCCGGTTCCCGCCAGCGACACGTATGGCAACCCCGTGTTCATCGTCGTGACGTACGAGGCGGACGGGGGCGGCGACGCGAGCGCCGTGTTCGGACTGCGGGCCGCCACGGACGTCCGCGACGTGATCGGACATCGCCTCGGACTGGACGCGTTGGGGCTCGGTGCCACGTGGATCCACGATGGCGCGGCGGTCGGCGGCACGTACACGCTCATGGGCGGAGACCTCCGGCTGCAGAGCGGCGGACTGGACCTCGGCTTCGAGCTGTCGGCCGCCGAGTCGCCCGATTCGAGCGGCATTGCCACGGCGATCAACGCGGCGTATCGCATCGGCCGCGACGCGCAGGTCACCGGGCGCTGGCTCCATCTGGGCACCGGGTTCCACAACCCGTCCAGCGTGGCCCTGCGGGGCGGCACCGACGAGGTCGGGCTCGGCGCGCGAGCGAAGCTCGCCGGGACCGAATTGAAGCTCGACCACTCCTGGCAGCGGTTCGCGGCCGACGGCGTGAATCGGAGTCAGACCAGAGGCACCGTGGCGCGCACGCTCGTCCCCGGACTCACCGCGACCGCCGGCCTGAGCGCGGACCGGATGGAGAACGCGACCGCGCTCAACCGGTCGGAGGCCGGCGAGTTCGAGCTGGCGTGGCAGGCCACCGACGCGCTCAAAGTGTGGGGTGAGGGGCGGACGGTGTTCGGATCGCAGGGGAGCTACACGTTCCCGGCGCACGTCGGGGCTGGTGCCAGCCTCAAGCTGACCGACGCGGTCACCGTCGAGGGGCGCCACCGGCAGGCATTCCTGCCCAACGACTCGGGCCGCTACGGCATCACCAACGTCGGGCTCCGCACCCAGCTCGGCGAAGGCACGCAGGCGTGGGGCCAGTACCAGCTCGCAGGGGTGAACGGGGCGTACAACGCCGCGGTGGTGGGGCTGAACAGCCGCCTGCGACTCGGCAACGATTGGACGGTGAGCGGCATGTTCGAGCGGCGGGTGGGTATCGGGCGGGCGGCGCTGGAGGATCCGGTGCGCGCCCTCCCGTTCGTGCAGGTGGAGGACGACTACTGGTCGTTCGGTGCCGGTGCGGAGCTGCTCCCGCTGTCCAAGCCGTACCGGGCGAGCGCGCGGGCCGAGCTGCGCGAGGGCGAGCTACGGTCGACCCGGCTGCTCTCGGCTGCGGGATCGCTCTCGTTCAGCCCGGGGCTGGCGCTCCTGTCGCGCCAGGAGTTCGTGCAGGACCACCTGCAGCTGACCACCGGTCTTCGAGAGAGCCGCCGGCTGTGGTCGCTGTGGGGCGTCGCCTTCCGCCCCACCCGGTCCGATCGCTGGAACCTGCTCGGCAAGGTGGAGTGGCTCGACACCCACAATCCGCAGGCGAGCGGCGTGCTCACGAACGAGGGCGACGAGAACCGGTTCATCGTGGCGGGCGAGGCGGTCTACGAGGCGACCGCGCGGCTCGAGATCGCCGGCCGGTACGCCGTGCGCCGGGCAACGGCAACGCTGCGTGATGACACCGGGTTCGACCAGGAGTTGGTGTCCTTCTCGCACTTCATGGGCTGGCGGGCGCAGCTCGACTGGCAGTACGGTGTGGGTGTACGAGCGGATGTGCGGTCGCTGCTGGAGCAATCCACCGGGACCTGGCGCTACGACGTGGCGCCGCAGCTGGTCTTCGGACCGATTCCGGGGCTGGAACTGACCGCGGGGTATCGCTTCGGCACCCTGAGAGACCCGGACTTCGCCGTGAGCGGAGGCCCCGGCTTCTTCGTCACCGTGGGGGCACAGGTGACCGAGCGCACGCTCGAGTCGGCGGCGGACTACTGGTTCAGCCGGCTGGGCCGGCGGGAATAGGAGGGGATTCGGTGACCATCACGGATGCTCGGAGCGGTCGCGGCCGCATCGCACGGATCGTGCGGCTGCTCGCCGCGCTCGTCCTCGGCGCGGTGGCGCTCCCGGCCACGGTTCTGGCCCAGGCAGACGTGTCGGTCACGAAGATCGGCCCGGCGCAGGCGCAGGGCGACCGCGTCGGCATCATCAACTACCTGATCGTCACGACGAACCAGGGGCCCGCGCAGGCGCTCAACGTGGTGGTCACCGACTCCCTCCCGGTCGCGTCAGACATTCGCTTCCTGTCCGCATCCCGCAGCGCGGCGCGCACGGGACGGCTGCTCACCTGGCCCGCCGTCACGCTCGCCAGCGGACAGACGATCGTCGATACCGTGACGGTACGCGTGGACGGCCGGCCGGGCGGTGTCCTCGTCAACGTGGCGTACGCGACGTCGTCGACCGCGGACCCGAATGCCGGCAACAACCGGAGCGAGGTGCAGACGCTGATTACCGCCGGTCCCGTCTCGGACCTGGCGGTGAGCAAGACGGGACCGGCCAGCGCGATGCTCGGCGACACGATCGTGTACGTAGTCACTACGCGGAACCTCGGCTCGGCGGACGCGGCGGGGGTCGTGGTCAGCGACACGATGCCGGTGGGCGTCCAGTTCGTGCGCGCCTCGCGCAGCGGGTCCGCCGTCGGCAGGGTGGTCACCTGGCCCGCGATGGCGCTCGCGAACGCCGCGGCCGTGATCGACACGGTGGTCGTCGTGGCAACCGGAGCCGGCGCGCAGACGGACGTGGCCGCCGCGACGACGACCTCGACCGATCCGAACCCCGCGAACAACGACGGCTCGAACGCCGGTGCACGGGTGACGACGTCCGTCTACGCGAGTGCCGACGTCTCGGTCACCAAAACCGACGGGCGCACGCAGGTGGGGCAGGGGGCGGTGTTCGCGTACACCGTCGTAGTGAGCAACGCGGGTCCGGATCCCGTCACCGGCGTGACGCTGACCGACGTGTTCCCAGCGGGGTTCACGAGCGTCACGTGGACGTGCACTCCCGCCGGCGGAGCGGTGTGCGGCGTGGTATCCGGATCAGGGAACATCGCCGGCGTGACGGTCGATCTCCCCGCGGGTGGGACGGCGACGTTCATCGCGACGGGCACCGCCTCCGGCACGGGCACCCTGGTGAACACCGCCACCATCACCTCGCCCGCATGGGTGATCGATCCCGTGCCCGGCAACGACTCGGCGACCGACGGGGACACGGAGATCGTGATCCTGAGTGTCGTCGTGACGCCCGACGGGCTCGACACCCTGCGTCATCTGCCGAGCAACGGGACGGGCTACGTGTACGCCTTTACCGTGACGAACACGAGCGCCGTGCCCTGGGCGTTCGACCTGTTCGCGTATCCGGCCGGTGGTGGCACGTCGTTCGTCTCCGTCGACTCGATCACGGGCGCCGGGGTGAGCGGCGGCGCGGTGCCGGACAGCGCACGGATCGCAAGTCTCGCCGCAGGTGCGAGCGCCGGCGTGTCGGTGTGGTATGCGGTGGCCGACGTGGCGGCGGGGAGCCTGGACACGCTGCGGCTGCGGTCGTATCCCGCCGCGGTCCCCGCGGTGGCCGACTCCGGCTTCGCGGTGGTGCGCGTCGTGCGGCCCGCCATCACCACCGCCAAGAGCGTCAATCCGTCGGGCGTGCAGGCGCCGGGGACGGAGTTGACCTATACCGTCACGGTCACGAACGCCGGCTCCGAAGCGGCCGAGAGTGTGGTGACCGTCGACTCGCTTCCGGCGGAGGTGGAGTTCCGGGTGGGGAGTGTCGCGACCACGCTTCCGCCGGGGGTCGGCGGGACCGTCGAATTCTCGACCGACGGCGCGGACTGGACGTACTCGCCGGCATCCGGTGGCTGCGGTGCGCCGGCGGGATTCGACGGCTGTGTCACGCGGATCCGCTGGACGCTCACGGACCCGTTGTCGGCGGTGACGCCGGACAACGTGGGGAGTCTGCAGTTCGTCGCGCGGATTCGGTGAGGGCGGAGGTCGCGGCCGGCCCCCGCGGCATTGGAGCGCTGCCGCGGCCGGAAGTCCCTCACCTCCGTCGCTCCAGGCCCCGCCCGGCCGGGACGGCAAGCGGGAGCTTGGTGACGAGAATCAGGGCGAACGACGTGAAGGCCAGGGGCCGCGCGGGATGAAGCCCGAGTTGGCCACCGCGTTCAGGCCTATCCGCGAGCCGGTATCGACGCTTCTGTCGTCCCGGGAATCCGCCACGCGTGCCTGCCGTCTTCAAGCGCCGGTTGGGCAACAGCTGAAGACATCCCCTCATCTCGAGCATCCGGGCCTACCATTCCGCCGCCCGGGTCCAGATGAGGATCGTCCCACATGGTGAGGAACCGTAGATCGACGGCGTGCTGGACCAGTCACGGAAGACTTCCACACCGTACACATTCCAAAGCGAGAGATTCTCGATCAGCTCCGCCTGGGGAAGGCGAGATCGCTGCCCATCGACGAGGATGGCGGGCGGGCATCGACGAGAGTTGAGCGCGTACCAGCGATACGCTGCCCGGTTGCCGAGCGTGACGAATCCCGGTATCTCGCGCAGCAAGTCGAGCGGGTGCTCGGCCCGCAGTCGCCGGAAGTCCTCACGCGAGAAGCTGTAGGCGACCCGCATCCGCCGCCGCGCAAGGAAGTCCTGGATCTCGGGAGTCAGCCGCCGGGGCGCCTCACCAAACACCGTGATGGCCTCGAGCATGATCGCGTTCGGGGGAAGGTTGACCCGAACGACGACGCTCGAGTCGGCGGGAACGTGCATGGTCTCCGACCTCGTCGCGACATACCCGGTCCGATGCACGTGGAGTGTGTAGCTGCCGGGGCTGGGCACGGCCAGCACAAAGAGCCCGGCCGAGTCGGTTGCTGTAACGCCTAGGATGGAACCGGATTCCGCCACCAGGTAGACGCTGGCGCTCTCCACGGGGTCATCGGTGTCCGCCCTGACCACCACCCCCTGGACACTCTGCTGCGCGGACAAGGCTGCCGGCACGCCCACGAACCACGAAGCGAGCACCGTCGCGAGTATCCGGGGATGCTCGGTGAGGAACGGGATCGGGCTCGCGGTGTGGTGCATGGACGCTTTCGGCCGTCTTCGAGACCTCCGCGGCCTCGCTGTTGCCTGACGGTACGCGCTTCAGCTGCGGGCGTCATACCCGCGGCATATCAGGATCGTGGTTCCTCTGTTCGACAACGGCGCTTGCTCCGGCCTGGGACCCCCCGCGCCCCTCAGGCTCCAAAGGGTTGTCAGATGGATTGCCGTTCTTCTTTTCTACGGCACGCTCTCGGGAACCGGCGCAGGCGTGTCACTCGTGAAGCCGAGTGCGACAGCGAACCACTCACCGTTGATCTTCTTCCAGACCGCCAGATACTTGCCTTTGTCCAGAAGGTCCCCGTCCGGCCCGGCCAGGACCATTCTGTTGACCCCGTACTCATAGGAAAGATCACCGGCGGCCGACACTTCGATATGCGATGTCGTACCGGCGAACTCCTTGAGCTGCCCGCCCTCGAAGAACTGGCGGTACAGGTCGCCGAGCGCTGCCTTCCCCTGGATCTGTGGCGCGCCAGCAGGCTGCACAACGGCATCGTCCGCCCAGAACGCGAGTGCCGCCGCGACGTCTTGGGCCGCCTCAGCAGCGGCGACGCCTTGGCTACGGGCCCGGACTGCCTCGAGTTCAGTCGCGATATCGACCCCCGGTCCGCCGCATCCAGCGAGCATGCTCGCTGCGACGAGCGTGAACATGGGTGATGCTCGAAGTGACGTTGATCCTCCCTTTGTCACGGACACTGCAGGTGCATTTCGCCTAACGGTCAGCGCTAAAGCTGCGAGTGCGCAGCTTGCTCGTCAGAAACATTTCGATTCCTCTTTCGCCTCCAACACTTCCGGTATCTGGATTCTGCCGCCCCGAGAGCTCGACAGCTTCAAGCGCTTGTTAGGCAGCAGGCTATGCCAATCTGCGCACGTCCGGGCGCTCAGGTGAGGCCCACTCGTGACAGACGTCCGCGAGATATTGCCTCAAGTCGGCCTCCGTGACGTCCGCAGGTATCACGATGTCGCGTGCTACTCGAGCCTTGCCTTCGGAACCAGGATACATCGCGCGCCAGCCGCTTGAGGTGCGCTCAATCAGTACCCGTGTACCAAAGACGTCGAACTCCAATCGTGGCATAACTCCGGGACGCCCGCCCTGCAGCCTAACGTTGAGCTCTGCTGCAGCGCTTCAATCAAAGTCCGGCCGCGCACCGAGTCGCGCGATCAGCAGCAGCGTTTCGTGAGGCGCCCCGCTTGCCATGATCGATCGAGTCACGGCGCGAGCTCTCCGAATGCAAGCCTGTACCCATCGAGATCCTCCACCACCATCTCGCGAATACCATGGGGCGCCATCGTCGGAGCAGCGAGCACCTTCGCGCCGCGCTGCTGCAGCTCGGCATGGAGGCGGTCCAGGTCGTTGATGTAGACGTAAACGTCTCGCTCAACGGGATCTCGTTCCGCGTTCGGTGAGTCGGTGCGACGAATCTGGAGATGAATCCAGACCCCAAGGCGCTTCACGATCGCGTAGACGCCGCCAGGTTCGTTCGGCGATGGCTGGAACACACCATCAACGGGATCGAGGCTGAAGCCGAGAACATCGCGATAGTACTCGGCGGCCTGACGTACATGCCGGACGCCAAGGATTGGAGATACCCGCCATGTCTCGCTATGCAACATCGTTCTCCTGAGGTGTGCCTAACTCAGATTAGGCAGCTGGGGTGTCCGGCGCTGAAATGGGCTGCCTGAACGCGTACATGGCCCAGCCGAGCGTCTCCCGACCCCATTGCAGGTACGCCCGCCGCTCTTTGGCGATCCGTTGGGCGATCTCCGGCACGTCCGGGTCGGCGGGATGGGAGCGGGCGTACGTCAGAGCCGCGTACCACTGGAGACCCTCGTATTGGTCCCAGTCGTCCGTATTGCTCACCAGCGTGTAGGCGAGTTCCAGTCCACGCTGTTCCCCGGCAGCGACATTCTCCGCGTGAGTCCCGAAACTGGTGCGAGCGAGGCCCACCTCCCCGAGGTACTCCTGCGCCGGTTCCCGCAGCCAGAACGGTTCGCCAACGACCACCCAGCCGCCGGGTGCCACGAAACCGGCCAACGCGTCGAGTGTTCCACCATGGCCGCCGAACACCCAGCTCGCTCCGAGGCAGGACGCGAAGGCGAAGCTCCCTGGTTCGTCGGGTACGAACGTGGCGCCGTCCATCTCGCGAAAGACGACCGCGGACCGTGGCACCCGCGCCTCGAGCCGCGCCCGGGCGTCGCGAACGAAATACGGCGAGATATCGATTCCGAGCCCCGATATCCCGTACGTCTCCGCCAGCCGAATCAGGAGTTCGCCCTTTCCGCTGGCGATGTCGACCGCGGCCGAACCAGCCGGAAGCCGCAGCAGAGCAACCAGGCGTTCGAGCTTTTCGCGGCTGGTCGGGTTGCAGATCGCGTGCTCTCCATGGGTGACGGCGTAGAACTTCCAGATGTCCATGAATCGGAACCTCCGCTTCCCAGGGGTCCGCGCGTGAGTCTCGGGCGACCCGCCCGCCGTACACGGACATCATTATTCCTCGATCCGCCCGTGACGCAAGTCTATCCGCGGCACCGGCCCCCCGAGCGACCGGCGCGTTCGCGACGGCCCTCGCACCGCTCCTCGTCGCCTCCGCACCGCGCTGCTGCGCGCACGGGCGGGCGTGAGGCACCACGCGCTCACTGGCCGACCACGGCCCCGTGCGTAGCTTTCGCCCTGACGCAAGCCTGGGGAGCGCGATCGCATGTCCGGAGAATCCAGACGGTCCTTCGTCACCAAGCTCGCCGCGGGATCCCTCGCCATTGCTGGGCGCCCCGCTGCGCCGTCGAACGCGCCGGTGCACTCGCTCCGCCGCGCCACGGCGCCGCCGCACCGCTCGCCCAACGATCTGATCCAGTTCGCCGTCATCGGCGCTGGCGGCATGGGCGTGACCGACGCCGATGCGGCCATCAGCACGAAGCAGGCGAAGCTCGTCGCCGCGTGCGACCTGTACGACGGCCGCCTCGCCAAAGCCCAGGAGAAGTTCGGCAAGGACGAGCCGATCGTCACGACGCGCGACTACCGCGAGGTGCTCGCGCGCGACGACGTCGACGCGGTGATCGTCGCCACGCCGGATCACTGGCACCGCAGGATCGCGATCGATGCGCTGCGCGCCGGCAAGGCCGTGTACGTCGAGAAGCCCGTCGTGCACGACCTCGCCGAGGGGCCCCAGCTCGTCGCCGCGCAGCGGGAGACCGGCCGCACGCTCGAGGTGGGCAGCCAGGGCATGAGCTCGCTGGGCAACGAGCAGGCCAAGACCCTGTACGAGGAGGGGGCCATCGGCGTGCTCAACTACGCCGAGGGCTTCTGGGCCAGGAACTCGCCGGGTGGGGCGTGGCAGTACGACATCCCGGAGGATGCCTCCGAGGAGACGGTCGATTGGGACCGGTTCCTGGGCGACACCCCCAGGCGCCCGTTCGACCCGATCCGGTTCTTCCGCTGGCGCAATTACGTCGACTACGGCACCGGCGTCTCCGGCGACCTGTTCGTGCACCTGTTCTCGAGCCTGCACTTCATCGTCGGCTCGCTGGGCCCCACCAGGATCATGGCGACCGGCGGGCTCCGCTTCTGGAAGGACGGGCGCGAGGTGCCCGACGTGGTGCTCGGCATGTTCGACTATCCGGAGACCGAGCGCCACCCGCCGTTCAACCTGTCACTCCGCGCCAATTTCGTGGACGGCACCTCGGGCAGCACGTTCCTGCGCCTGGTGGGGAGCGAGGGGGCGATGGACGTCACGTGGACCGAGGTCACGCTCCGCAAGAACAAGAAGCACGAGCCGAATCGCGATCCCTTCGCGAGCCGCGAGGAGGACGAGCGCGAGGCGCGGTACGGCAAACGCCGTGAGATGCTCCCGCCCGCCGAGGCCGTGTATCGGGCGGAGGAGGACTACTGGGGCGCGCACATCGACCACTTCAACAATTTCTTCGAGGGTGTGCGGTCGGGCACGCCCGTCGTCGAGGATGCGGCATTCGGGTTCCGGGCCGCGGGCCCGGCGCTCGTCTGCAACGATTGCTTGGCTCGAGAGACGATCCGCCGGTGGGATCCCGTGAACATGAAGCTCGTTGGGTGAGGAGAGGACATGCACGCGAGACGACGCAATACGATGCAGCGGCTCGCCGCCGTGGCGCTCACGTCGGTGGTCCTGTTCGGCTACGCCTGCGGCGGCGAGACGACGGAACGGGCCGCCGCTCCGAACACGCTCACACAGGCGGAACGAGCGGCGGGGTGGCAACTCCTGTTCGACGGCGCGACCACGGCTGGCTGGCGCGGCTACAATGCCGACAGCTTCCCTGCACAGGGCTGGGAGATCCGCGACGGCAGCCTCGTCACCGTCGAGGGCGGCGGGGACATCGTCACCGAGGAGGAGTTCGGCGACTTCGAGCTGACGCTCGAGTTCAAGACCACCCCCGGGGCCAACAGCGGGATCTTCTACGGTGCGATCGACCAGCCCGGGAAGCCCATGTGGGCGTCGGCGCCGGAGTATCAGATCCTCGACGACTCGGCCTACGTCGCGGACGGCACCGATATGACCAAACACCTGACCGGGCAGAACTACGACCTGCACGCCTCGAGCGAGAAGGCCCTGCAGCCGGTGGGCGAGTGGAACGTGGCGCGGATCGTGGTGCGCCGGCCCCACGTCGAGCACTGGCTCAACGGCGTGAAGATGGTCGAGTACGAGCTGGGATCGCCGGAGTGGGAGGCGCTGGTGGTCGCGAGCAAGTTCAGCGTCTATCCCGAGTACGGCCGCGCGGCGTCGGGTCACATCGGGCTGCAGGATCACGGCACCGAGGTGTGGTTCCGGAACATCAAGATCCGGCCGCTGGAACCGTAGCCGCTCCCGCCTCTGCGGTCGCTCCGGTTCCCGGCCAGGGGGATCTGTCTTCGGATTCGAGCGTCGAGGCCGATGTCCGGGCGTTCCGGTAGAGCGCCTGATCGCGTCCGCCTCGAGCCATGCGGCGTGTTCGGCCCATTCTGGATGGGCACGACCGTTGCCAAGCCCCCTATCGGTTCGGGATCGCCGCCAGACCGGTCCTCGAAACCAGCCGGACCAGCCGGTCGCCGTCCCAGTCGACCCGAAGCACCCGGTGGTTGTCGCCGTCGACCGGCGTGGTCTGCGCGATGGGGATCAGGTCACCACTCAGGATCATCCCGCCCGCCAGCCGCAGGAAGCCTTCGTCGGTCCACGTCAGCGTGAACGTGGCCGGCGTTCCCTCCACGGTGTTGGTCGTGGCGATCGAAGCGCGCCAGGTCGGACGGCGTGGTCCAGAGCCCGGCTGCCGCCAGCTGGGGTGGATGCGCCAGCCTTCCGGCATCACCGTGCCGTCGTGGTCGTGGTCGTGGCTGCTCGCCGCCTCGCACCACCGGGCAGCGGGCAGCGGCTGCGCGTAACTGCTGCGGGTCATGCCGAGGGGGCGGAACACCAGCGAGTCCATCAGGGTCGCGAACGGCATGTGGGTGACGTCTTCCATCGCCAGCTGCATCACCGTGTAGCCGCCACCGGAGTAGCGCCAGCTGGTGCCGGGCGTGACCTCGACGGTCACCGGCGGGGTGTTCCCCTCGCCCCGGAGCGCCCCGAGGGTGGTCGCCACCGTCTCACCGCGGGCGTAGCCCGGACAGTGAGTCACCGTGAGGCCGGCGGTGTGGGAGGCGATCCGCCCTGGGAACCCGACGGCCGCGCTATCTGGCTGGCGGAGTCGACGGGACCGAGCGCGGACCGCCTGCAAGCCGGGTGTGACCTAGCCGTGCATGTCGTAGCTCTCGACGACGCCGCTCAGAATGGTCTGGCACTTGGGCAAGTACTGCGAATGGACCATGCGACCCAGGTTGAGATGGCGCAGCTCTCTGCCCAGTGCATGGTCGCCGAGGTCCAACCTGATGTTTCCGGGGTTCCTCGACATCGCTTGGGCGCCGACATTCACGAGGACCTCGCTGCGCAGGATACGGTTGGCGCGGGTCGTAATACCATGAAAGCGCCAGCGCGGAGCAGGCTGCACGGGGAGCCGCCGGGCGGAGAGCGTCAGGATGTGGCGGCCGCCCTCCGCCAGCCGGCATCGGATCCAGCCGTCTTCGCCGGTGAAGTCGATGCTCGCGAGGAACTTGGGGTAGTTATAGAAGTCCACGCCGAACTGGTACGCGATTTCGGTGGTGACGGGCAACTTGTACACATACGCAAGCGGCCCTCGCCGGATCTCGCCGAGGAGGCCGGTCAACACCGGTGCCGAGGTGTCCAGTGTGAACGGGAACGAGATGGCCACCTCGTTGTAAGGACCGGCATCGCTGTCGCGGTATTCGAAGCAGGCGACCACCGTCACCGCATGCCAGGGCGTGGCTCTGAGCGGCTTCATGCGCGGTGATGGCAGCAGCGCTCGTACTCGTGCCAGCGGGGTCAAGAACGCCGCCATGATGGCCGTGACATCGTAGTAGAACACCGGCAGGGTCAAGGTTCGGCCGCGGCATTCCTTCTCCAGATGATCGACTTGGTCGAAGAACGTCAGATCCCGCATGGTCTGCCTCCATCGACGTCAGGCACGGCGTGCCACGCACGCACAGGGGAAATCCGGCGAGTCGCCGTCTGCGATGGGCAACCGCACGAGTTTCCTCAGCCTCCTGTGGATGGGTCCGTGTTGGTGGTGACGTCGCGCACACCCAGCGGGGCCGCCTAACGGTCAGCGCTTGAGCTGCAGGCGATCAGCGTGCCGCGCCTAATCATCGTTTCCTCTGTTCGGCAACGGCGCCAGCCCTTTTGGGGACACCGAGCCTCCGGGCGCCCGGCTGCTCCAAGCGCTTGTGAGCCAGCAGGGCTCGGCGCGCGGATGTGGTCAATGCTAGCGATCAACGATCTGACCAGACCGCCAACTCGTTTCCGCTCGGATCGGTGAAATGAAAGCGTCGTCCACCTGGGAACTCGAATATCTCCCGGACAATCCGCCCCCCGCTATCACTGACTCGGGCTTCGATCTCTGCCAAGTTCGTGGAATAGAGCACGATCAATGGACCGCCTGCCGCGACTTCTGGCGCCACACTAAAACCGCCGGCTAATCGCCCGTCGGTGAAGCTCGTGTAATCAGGACCGTAGTCAGTGAACTCCCAACCGAAAACCTCTGAGTAAAACCTCTTGGTCTCCTCGATGTCTGTCGTCAAAAACTCGATGTAGTCCACCCGGCGGTCCTGTTCTGCTTGGCTCATGAGTTCATCTCCCACCGAGGTCTCCGCAGCCTCGGCTGGCAGGGTGTCCCGACCACTGCCACGTCCTTCACCACATGCCAGAACAGCAAGCATCGTACACGCTAGCGCATGGCGAGCGGTGATTGTTGACATCATGATCGAGATGTCCTCTCACGACATGGTGTTGTGACTGCGCACGGGCTGGCTAACGGATCCCGCCCGCACATGCACCAAGGGCCACTGGGTGTCTCTAATCAGAATGAACGTTGCAGCCCGCAGCCGGCAAGGGCAAGGCGATGTTGGGCGACTGCCAAGGCGAGTGCGGCTTCTAGACAGGCCGAACGTCGCGAGCGAGCAGCCAGCACTCCCCGTATTCCGGATCATCGAATCTGCGCCGACGTTCGAATCCGGCCTTCTCGTAGGCTGAGAGCGCCACCAGGTTGTCGACCGAAGTCGAGAGGATGATCGCCCGTAGACTGCTGTTGGCAGCAAGGTCTTTCACGAGTAGTCCGATCGCACGCGAGCCTACGCCCAGGCCGATGTAGTCCGGCTCTCCAACGGCGATGTCGATGTCGATCGTCGTGGCCTCGGGCACCTCGTACAGACCAGCGGCATCGAGCTCCGCGCGCGTCAGCTTCTGCCAACGGATGTAGCCGACAGCTACTTCATCCGCGACGATGAGGGCATCCCCACCCCCATCCGGCCGCGCCAGCACCTCACCGAGCGTCTTGCCCGGATCGCCCCACCACCGCGAGACATGCGGTGCACGCACCCAGATCGACACGAGGTCAGCGTCGCGCTCCGGGTCGAACGGGTCGAGCCGGACCTCGTCGACGCTTTCGGGCATGATTCGTCTTTACGCCGTTCTGGGTAACGATCAGCGCTTGAGCTGCGGCGCGTTGAAGATACGGGTGTCAGTCGAAGCTCTACACGCGCCGGCAGCTTCAAGCGCTTGTGAGGCTGCGCGGCAGGCACGCTCACTCATCCTGGACAAACGCCGATCGATGTGCCGCAGTTCCGGCGTGCTCACACGGTGATCACGACTTTGCCCCGGGCGTGGCCGCGCGCCCAGGAGCGAATAGCCTCCGGGACCTCGCTCAAGGGATAGGTCCTATCGATGACCGGCCTGACCTTCCCGGCCTCGATCAGCTCTTTCAGGGTCTGCAGATCCTCCTGGCGTACGCTTGCCATCAGCAGGCGGAACTTTCTGCGCATGAACGGTGAGAGCGCAAGCCACACGAGCGACTCCCCGAGGCCGCCGAGCCACCGGCCACCGCCTTCTCCGCCGACGGCCACGAGCGTCCCTCGGGGAGTGAGGGCGCGCCGGAGGTGCGAGACTGATCGCTTGCCCGCCATGTCGAGGATGAGATCGTAGCGCTGTCGCCCATCGGCAAAGTCCTCCCGGCTGTAGTCGATGGCGTAGTCAGCGCCGAGCGATCGGACCAGGTCGGCCTTCGTAGTGCTGCAGACGCCGGTGACCTTCGCCCCGAACGCCTTGGCGATCTGCACGGCGAAGGTGCCCACGCCTCCTCCCGCGCCGATGACGAGCACATGCTGACCTGGCCGCACGTTCCCGGCGTTGCGCAAAGCCTGCAGCGCGGTGCAGGCAGAGACGGCGACCGCTGCCGCCTGCTCCAGGGTGAGATTGGCCGGTTTGAGCATGAGCCTGTCCGCACGGGCGGCCGCATACTCGGCAAAGGCGCCTCTGCAAGCCCCGAACACCTCATCGCCCGGCCGGAAAGCCTTCACGTTCTTGCCGACTGCCTCTACGACGCCCGAGACATCCCAGCCACGAACAGGAGTGCTGGGCGTGCGCAGACCGAACATCATGCGCACCAGGTACGGCAGACCGGTCATGAGATGCCACACGCTCGGATCCAGGCCGGCGGCGTGGACGCGTATGCGCACGTCGTCATCCCCGATGCACGGAATCGCAATGTCCCTGAGTTTCAGAACCTCGGGTGGGCCGTAGGTGTCGTGAACGATAGCCTTCATGGTGTGCCTGCTACGTGGCTGTAGGGACCGGACTGACGGGCCGGCGCGGCATGCCGACCGCAGCCTAACGACTTCGGAAGTCTAGAGTCTCCCCGCCTGGACCGCGTCCGCAGCGCGCTGGAGGTAGTCATCTCTCACCTGGCCACTCCCGTCGCCGCCCAACGGTCAGCGCATGACCTGCGAGCGCCGCCGCATTGTGCAACGCGGCGCCTGTCAGGTTCAGCGCGTTGTTGGGCCGCCCGCCCCTGCACTCGCGGCCCGTTCAGCCGTGGCTCCGGGCAGGGACATCACCCACCGCGCGAGCCACGCCGACAGAGCAAGCCCTTGCACCAGGCCCTCGCCCATGGCCTTCACCACCACGTTCGGCGACGTGAACTCGGGCCGGAGGATCAGCCAACCCTCGATCGTTCCTGAGCCCGCAACCGTGCTGGCCCACTGCCCGAGGACAATGTACAAGCCCGCGATGCCTGCAAGGCGCTTTGCGTAGCTCCACCGCGTGATGGTTCCGAGGAACGGATACAGGACGAGCGCGATCAATACCCCCCGGAGCACCTGGAATGGCAGCATCCACCGCGTCACGTGGGCCCAGAGCGCCGGCTCTGCCGGCGTGCGCATCACTTGCGCTGCCAGCCCAGCCGAACCTGCAAAGAAGTCCCGCGTCAGCAGCGGGTATGCGAGGGCACCCACGGCGATGTACGTGACGACGTGAGCGACCGTGACCCGTCCCGCAAACCCGACGAACCTCTTCATTCCGCGACCCTCCTGCCCTCTCGGTCGGCCCAACGGTCGGCGCCTGAGCTGCGGGCGAACAGCTCGCCAGGCGCGCAGTCATGCTGTTTCCACTTAGGCGTACGCGCTCGGCTGGTCCCTGCGCTTGCTAGCCAGCACGATCAAGCCGGACATCGCGCGCACCTGACGAATGGCCCGGGGGCCGATCTGCAACGCCGTGCCTGGCCGTATCGTCGATCGGGGTCCCTACTTCGCCCCCATGACGTCCCGGAGCTTTGCTGTGTCAACGTACTGCTGGAACCTGGTCGCCTTGCCGTCCTTCACGTCCCAGACGTGGCAGACCTGCGTGTCCATGCTCTTCCCGGTCGCCTTGTAGGTCCCGCTGTAGCGGGCTTCAACGATGACGCTGTTGCCAGCACTGTGGAATGACTTCGGATGGACGGTGAAGCCGTCCCACTCCGTGCCCAGCTTCATGAACAGATTGGCCAGGACAGCGTCCGGTCCTACCCAGGCCTCGCCGCTGGGCATGTAGGGGTTGCTCTCAGCCTCGTGCCAATGGATGTCCGGGCTCATCGCCCCAAGAACGGTCGGGATATCTCCGCGGCCAAACGCATCGTAGAGACTCTTCAGCAGGCTTACGTTGTCCATGATCTCTCCTCACTCTCGAAGTCCGGCCCAGCCGTCATTCGGCGACGACCCAAACGCACCGCGGACTATCACCCCGCCGCCCGGCCCTGGCCGTACGCCGATTGGCTGGCTGACGGTTCGCGCGTGAGCTGCGGGCGATAGACCCGCTGTACCGACACCATTCGTTGCTCTGTGCGCCAGTAATGCACTCACTTCAAGGAACTCGATCCCCTCAGCGCCCGCCAGGCTCCAAGCGCTTGTGAGCCAGCACGCTGCAGCACATCTGCCAGGCGATTGCCTAGGCGGTCTTTCTCGATCGGCACGTCGTACCGTGTCTGCAGGTTCAGCCAGCATCGATCCGAGGTCCCATGGTACCGGGCCAACCGGAGTGCCGTGTCGGCCGTGATGGCTCGCGTGCCATGAACGATCTCGTGCATCCGGCGTGGAGGCACGCTGATGTCTCGTGCCACCCGGTACTGGCTGATCTCCAGCGGCTCGAGGAGCTCCGCCAGGAGGATCTCCCCCGGATGAATCGGTGCCATCTTCGCCGTGGCCATCAGGCCCTCCGAGTGACAATCCGCAATGGCCACATCGTACGCGTCGCCGCCCCGCCAGCGGGAGCAGATCCGCCATTGCTCGTCGACACGGATGCTGTGCTCCCCTTCCCGGTCCCCTTGCAGTTTCTGCAACCGATTGCCCGGCGGGAGCCGGAGGTCCCCCAGTTGGCCCGCCGCGCCCAGGATCAGCAGCTTGCGGAGCGCGCCCCGTTGCACGGTAGTCCGAACTTCCGCACGGCCTGCGGCTGGTCCATGCGCTTGTTAGGCGCCACCGCGTTGCTCCCGCACCGCGAGGATCCGACGCACGTGATGCTGCAGATGGTCCGCCTGCATGGCAATGATGGCGCCAACCGTCAACCGTGTGGTTTCGCCCGTGGGCTTGCGAACGGCGATCGATCGGCTCCAGCCGTCGGGCACGTGTGCCAAGAGCTGGGTGACATGAGCCCGGGTCGCCTTGAAGAACGCCAAGGACGCCTCGATCGGCCTCGCACTGTACGCCCAGCGATCAGCCCAGGTATCCTGCGGCACCACCCAGTACCACTCGAGAGTGAACTCGCCCTGCTCGTTCCCGAGCGCCGCTTTGACGCCCGCTTTCCAGAGATCGTCTCCATCCACGATATGATGCACGATCTGCCGAATCGTCCAGCCGCCGTGTGCCGGCGGTGCGTCGAGATCGGCGTCCTGCAGCCCTGCGAGCGCCTGCTCCAGCCGTGCGGGACCCTCCGCATATCGTGCGACGATCGAGGCCTGACTGTCCGCTGCATTCATGGGGGCTCCGAGGCTCGGC
>Ga0209536_100000240_pt1 | contig 86845 bp, 78 predicted proteins | sample DeeMarSeWOR28_12_FD_187461 | JGI IMG/M metagenome (GOLD analysis project Ga0209536, IMG submission 187461) | Marine sediment microbial communities from White Oak River estuary, North Carolina - WOR-2-8_12 (SPAdes) (version 2) | ecosystem: Environmental > Aquatic > Marine > Intertidal zone >... | reverse complement strand
AGTAACAGGCGAAGAGTGATATAACATGTCAATGACCATGCACGTAGATATCGTCAGCGCGGAGACCGAGATTTATTCTGGTACGGTTATCGAGTGCTATGCGCCGGCGGAAATGGGTGAAGTCGGCATACACCCTCGCCACGCCCCGTTGATCACCAAGCTGAAGCCGGGCGAAGTGCGTATCGTTCTTCAGGATGGTGATGAACAGTCATTCTTCGTCAATGGCGGTATTCTCGAAATTCAGCCGCATGTTGTAACCATCCTTTCAGATACCGCGATTAGAGCTGCAGATATCGACGAAGCTGCAGCGAAAGAGGCTAAATCAAGGGCTGAAGCTGCCATGGCGGACAAGAAATCGGATCTGGATTACGCACGCGCCAAGGCTGAGCTGATCGAGGCCATAGCCAAGATCGAAACGATCAAGAAACTGCGTAAGAGAAAATAATCTAAGCCCGTCATTGAAACAGCATATAAGCTAATATTATAAGGCCGGTATATACCGGCCTTTTTTATTTTATTTATGGCTATTAGTATGAAACTCAGTGTGATTATTCTTGCTGCCGGTCAGGGCACGCGCATGAAAAGTGCATTACCAAAAGTGATGCACAAGCTTGCGGGCATACCCATGCTTGAGCATGTGTACAATCGCAGTCTTGAACTGGGGGCCGAAGATATTCATATCGTATATGGCCATGGCGGTGAGCACCTGCATGACTATTGCAGTGACTTCGATGTCGAGTGGGTGTTACAGGATCAGCAGCTCGGTACAGCTCATGCAGTACAACAGGCGAGTCCAGGCATCGCAGATGATCATATAGTGTTGATACTGTATGGCGACGTCCCGTTAATAAAATCAAAAACACTCAAAGCGCTGATTGACAATGTCAGCACAGGCAGCATTTCACTGCTAACCGTTGGGCTTGAAGATCCAGGCGGGTATGGAAGAATCATTCGTCGCAACGGCGAGACTGTTGCCATCGTGGAACATAAAGATGCAACCGAGGAACAAAAGAAAATTACTGAAGTAAATACCGGCATACTCGCATTGCACGCTGGTTACCTTAATGAATGTTTGAAAAAAATTGATAACAGGAATGTTCAGGGTGAATACTATTTAACAGATGTGATCCAGCTGGCAGTTAAAGACGGAAAAAAAATAATAACGTCTCAGCCGGAAAATACCTACGAGGTGGAAGGTGTGAATGATAGAAAGCAGTTGTCGAAACTCGAACGAATTAAACAGCGGGAGCTGGCCGAGGAGATCATGGCTGAAGGTGTTTCAGTAGCTGATCCGTCAAGAATCGATATACGTGGTGAGCTTGATATCGGCAGTGATTCATTTATTGATATCAATTGTGTTTTTGCAGGTAATGTGACCGTGGGCAGGAATGTAACGATAGGCCCTGGTTGTGTGATCAGTGACAGCACAATAGCGGATGGATGCATTATAAAACCATACTCCGTAATAGAAAAAGCCATCATTGATAACAATGTAGAAGTCGGGCCATTTGCACGTCTGCGCCCGGGCGCGCACCTCAAACAAAACAGCAAAGTTGGAAATTTTGTTGAAATCAAGAATACGCAGCTAGGAGAAGGAAGCAAGGCCAGCCACCTTACCTATCTAGGCGACACCGAGGTCGGCAGTATGGTCAATATCGGCGCAGGTACGATCACATGTAACTATGATGGCGCGAACAAGCACAAAACAATCATCAAGGATGGCGCATTTATTGGATCAGATACACAACTGGTTGCGCCGGTAACAGTAGGAAAGAACTCGACGATTGGTGCAGGCAGCACGATCACCAGGGATACAGAAGACGAGAAATTAACTTTAAGCAGGAGTGCACAAAAAACTATCACAGGCTGGGAGCGGCCGAAAAAAAAATAACTGTCTAATCTCGCGTTTATCTACGTTTACTCATTGTAATGGTCCGGACATGGTCTGGCAGATATTGGGATTTATAAGGGTGGAAACCGGACTACAGTGGTAGAAAGTTAATGTTTTATCCTGCAATACGGGCATCATCCGGTGACCTTGACAGCGACATAGACCGAATTATTTCAAAGTGGAATGAAGCGGTCGTTTTGACATTTGATACATTTATGTGGAGCAAGTTGACAAAAAGACATCATAAGTAACTGATTGTTGATAATGGTTCGCATTGAAATGACTATATTGCCAGGCCTGAGGTTGGTAATTTGGACCATAGCTAATTAAAATAACCGCTCACCTGAAATTACAGGAAGCATGATGGCTACGGTAATGACATCACAAGCGAAATACACCCGCCCTGAAAGAAGAGCAGTAGATCAACGCCAGGTAATACTCGAGCATATCTGTCTACAACTTGCAGCTATGGGGCATCGCTGCGAACTTAATACTGATCGTAGTTATCTATCCATTGCTGACAGCTTGCTGAAAAACTATTCTGAACAGAGGCGCCTTCTAGCTGAATACCGTTGTCCTGCTGATCAGCGTATACAGGATTTCATTAATAACTACTATGCACGTAACGGTGTAAATGTATCGATCAAGCTACCCGGTGAAACATTTACACTGAATGCACCAGGCATTGCGCGAGAATTATCGTTGCCATTTAGCGGCAACAAGTATCAATCGTCCTTGCTTGAATCATACCGTGTTCAGCAAGGTGTGCTGCATAATCCAAAAAGCGACCGGCGTACAACAGCCGGTGTTTTTCATATAGTGGAAGGTGGCTTGCCTGTACCTGCGGACAAAAAGGCGGTCCCGGTAAATGTACATGCCAGTTTGCTGCAAGCTGCACTGGAACCGCCTGAAGACATGATGGGTTTGCCAATATCAAGTAATTTCCCCCACCCCATTAACCTCTGGGTGTCACTATTAGTCAGGCCAATTGTACGGCCTGAAGTGGAAGGCGTTATGCCGGACAAGAGCCTTGAAACACGAATGTTCGCGCCCGGCAGCCTGATTGCGAATCTCGATTTTGTAGAATCAATTTTTGGTAATGCAGGAGATCCATTCCTTTCTGAAAATGACGCCGCACTCGATATTGATCACTGGACAGGACATAGTGGTTGCATAATTCTTGCACCTCATCTGACCAGGCTGAGCAAAAAGGCTCTGGGTCTCCCCCACTTTGATGATGCCAGTGAACGCCAGCGTAAAGACGGCATGTGCTGGAAAGATGGTGATGAACTCTATAATGATGGCAACGCATTCAAGATCGTATGCCGTGATATGACGGGAGTGATTGTTACAATTATCGCTGATAACTATTTTGGTTATAGTAAAAAGGAAATCAAGTCTCAGATAAGTTATTCGGCAAACCTGTTTGGTGGTGTTGAGGAAGAGCATGCAGGTGGTGCCCTCGCCTTCCCGCGCTTCAATCTTGGTGAAATATATTTACCAAAGATTGAAGAGGAAATGAGTGATCATACCTTTGATCGATTATGTAAACAGCTGGAAGGCGGCATAGAAATCAAGCAAGAAGGATATGCCGTTGATGTGAATTATCCGGATATTATCTATATTCCGGAGACTGCTCATATCGACATGCAACAGCAGCGTGTTAGCTGGCACAGAGACGGCGTGCTGCAGCATATAAAGTTGCTGGCGAAGCATGCATATATCTATCCCAGCGGCTTCAAGGTCCACATGGAGAAGCACCCAAGTGCACCAAGCTGGCGCCTTATAGGGACCCTCGGGGAAGGCACCTTTTGCCATAAACCCAGTACGGTTTCGGGTGGCGGCAAATCAGAAATTTCAAAATCGATTCAGGACTCGATGCTAAGCGGGTCGATATTTATCGGTGATTATGAAAAAGATCTTGAACAGGTTGAAGCGATTTTTAACAGGGATTACTCTAACCGGTTTAAAGACCCGACGAAAAAAGACAATCGAACAATATTGAGCAGTGAGCGTAGCCTTGGTTCAGTCATAAAATTACTGACACCATCCCCGCTGTTTACAGACGAACATAACCAATGGCTTGAATCAATACATCAGCATGTTCTTGCGCTGGTTTTTCTTATCAAGCGATTCTATAACCCGGTGTGGGGTGATAACTGGCGCAAGCATTTCTCGGTTGATGAGGTTAATGGTAATCCCGGACACGAACTGAAATACGATGGACGTACACTGATTACCGGCTATTTGCGTGTCGGTACTCACAGTGATGGTACCTGGCGTGTTTACAAGATGAGACAGGACTTTGTCGCAGCTAAAAAAGTGCAAACAGAAGATGACATAACGGCTTCTGTCGTAGTACCAACCAAGCATGTAGCGGGTTTAGATAAAAACATCCATAACGAGAGCATCAAGCTGGTAGTGAATTGTGAAAACCACCTGTTCCAGCGTCCTGATGATGCGATTATCCGTGGACTGGATAAACAAACAGAGTCTGACCTGGCTGGAAACAATAATTTTATTTCAAACTTCGAGCCATTAACCAGCCAGGATGCACGTGAGCTGGTTGAGGATGCAATTCATTTTCAGGATTACTCTAGACCCATGCGGAAAAGAATTCGTGATGCTGCGAAGAAGCCGGATAGTGAATACTTTGTATCATCGGCACATCCTCGAATCGTTAACGGTAAACCCAGCCCGAACATGCGCTATTTGCAGAGACGTCCCGATCTGGCCAATCCAAGGCACAAGTATCTGGCGGTGATGGGTACACGACTGGCACGTGGCCTGACACTTGAACAACCTGTACATTTCCCGGTTAATGCTGTGCTGCAGGGGCGTCGCAATAACCCTCAGGATAAAGAACGTGGCATTCGACCATTGGCAGTTTACAACCCGATACATTACCAGGAGCTACCCGAATTATTCATGGATCTGATTTGCAGCCTGACAGGAAAGTCACCCTCTACTACGGGTGCCGGCTCCGAAGGCGCGCTTACAAAAGGCCCGTTTAATGCGTTATCAACTACTACAGACCTGAATAATGCACTCGTGTCATTTATTTTGTGCGGGCACGATGGTTTCTCAACTGCCGCCGGATATATCGGATCACGACGCCGTATTGACCATGATATCAGCATGCTGATTCCGGAAATCTGGTGCCGTTTTCCCGTTGAACAGCGTGAACCACAGTACCTTATCGAGCATGGTTACCTGGAAAAGCTTGATGATTTTGACTACAAGGGTAAAACCGTATACGCCAGCAGGCTTGGATACCGTATCACGGATCATTTTGTACATGCTTATTTTGGCAAGTTATTTGATAGTCCAACCATCGTATTTGATGATGCCATGTTACGGCCTGAAACGCAGGATATGGATGCCTATGTCGATGGTATTAACAATATCACTGAAGCGCAGCAGCGTGTGGCTAAAGCGTATTTTGAAGATAATTCTATCAACGATGCCAGTCCCCCGTTACAGGCAATACTCCATATAATGGCAAATGGCCATTATGATGGAAAGACTGTTGATGATCCCGCAATACGAGAGATGTTTACACGAGAATACCTGATGCAAAGTGACTGGTATCAGGAAAGGCTCAGGATCAAGCAGGAGCGCGATGCTACACTCTGGCGGATGAATAGAGACTACGTGGCGCAGAAAATGGATGAATTAAAGGAGGATGACACTGAAAAATGGGCAGACTTGCAGGGACGTATCGAAAAAGCAGAGCAAATGATCGAGCGGGTAACCAGCCAGACTTACCTCGACCAGCTACAAGGTACTCTGGGAGCTGACTGGGTACACAGAGAACAGGCCTGACAAGCAGATATTACTGTTAAATTAAGGATTTATATAAAAAAATATCGTTGACGGGAACAGGTTGCTGTGTATAATTCTGTCTAGCCTGAAATATATGGCAGTATTTATGTTCACCATTACGATGTTTGTTCTCTGTAATTCGTCCTGCAATTCATAAGTAATACCTGTATTTCTTAGCAATAACCAACAAAAGTAATTTTATTTAAACAGGTAATATCAATGTCAAACACAGTTACAGGAACAGTTAAATTCTTTAATGATACCAAGGGTTTTGGATTCATCGAACAGGAATCAGGTCCAGATGTATTTGTGCATTTCAGCGCAATCACTGGTGAAGGCTTCAAAACGCTGACTGAAGGCCAGAAAGTTGAATTTACAGTAACCCAGGGCCAGAAAGGCCCCCAGGCTGAGAACGTAAAAGCGGTCTAATACCCCTGCTTTTGAGTTCAAATTTGAAGCCCCCGGAAGGCATAAGTTTTCCGGGGGCTTTTCATATCCGGCTAAAAACTATCGATTTATTGAAACGGCTGGATAAGAGTCTGCATGCGCGGCTGTCTAGATACAGGCTGAAGCCTGCCTGTTGCTAAAGTCCACAATCCCTCTACAGACAGCGCCCGACTGGTTATCAGCCTGAAAAGATCCGCCTGCAGCTGTTCACCGGGCGCACTGCAGGCCTGCGCCATAAAATAAATTGATAATTATCAATATGTTACAAATGTTTCATACAGCATAACCTGAAACAAATTATTGACAAAAAGCGTCTTGTATATTAGAATTCGCTAATATACAGATTGCGGCACATTGCCACAGGTGATGTTATGAGTAGTATCAGGAATATATTTATCGGGCTGGTTTTATCAATATTTTCGGCTTCCGCCATTGCGGAAGAAGAAATTTGTGCGCCCTTCAAAGATGGTGTCGTCGATGGTTCAGTGGTCTCGAAAATGCTGTCAGCGGCTAACGACGGCCACTTGTATCGAATTAATCCGGCCTCATCAAAAATTGGCTTTTGCATCGACAGCCCAGTGGGCTTGATCGAAGGTGAATTCAAGGATTTCACGGGTGGACTCACCTTTTTACAGGAGAATGCATCCACTGATGAGCAGGCACTGGTTATGGTAAATACAGCCAGTCTCGAGACTGACGGATCATTTATTACGGGTTTGCTTAAAGGCAAGAAATTCTTTGATGTCGAAAATTATCCTGAAATCCTGTTCGTTAGCACCGGTTTTAAATGGGTCAGCGAAACCGAGGCGGTTTTGATGGGCGACCTAACAATGCACGGTGTCACAAAAGCAGTAGGGTTCCATGTGGAATTAATTGAACAGCCAGGTGATGATGAGCCGGGTAGTCTTGAGCAGGAGCATCGGATCCTGGTGAGGGCGACGACTCGCATTCTCCGCTCTGAATTTGGACTGACCGCGTTATCTCCAATGGTGGGCAATTCAGTTAATTTGTGTATGAGCGTTGACGCGGTTAAATACAGCACCTGATACAAAACCGGTGCGAGTGCCTCCTTTGTTGTAATGTTGAAGCTTTACCGGCCCTTGAAGCGGGCCGGTTTATTCTCCTGGCTTTGATATATCGCATTCCTGCGGTGTAGACTGTTCACTATAATCGACTCATCGAGGTTGATTCGAACAAGTAAATGTTGAAATTCATTTTTCCAGTCCTGCTTCTTTTCTCCAGTATTGCTTATGCAGCTGATAATCGTATCTGTGCGCCTTTCAGGGACGGTGTGGTTGATCAGGAACTGGTTGCAGAAATGCTGGAAGCGGCGAAAGACGGGCATCTGTATCGAATACACTCGATGACATCAAGAGTCGGCTTTTGTGTCGATAGTCTGATCGGGCGGGTTGAAGCCGAGTTTGAGGGATTTCGAGGTGGGCTCGCCCTGCGTCGCGAAGTATGGGGTGACGAATCGCAAATGCTGGTGATGATTGATTCGGATAGCCTGAAAACGGATTATGATTTCATAAAAGACATGTTGAGAAGTGAGCGTTTTCTTCACGCGCAAAAATATCCAAAAATATTATTTGTAAGCACCGCCTTAAGGTGGGAAAGTGATACAAAAGCCAGGCTGTTCGGTATGCTGACGATGCATGGTATTACCAGGCCTGTCAATTTTAGAATGGAGTTAACCGATATTATTGGCGAACGAGCAGATCATGAACAGGAGATTGTAGTTACCGGGCATGCAGATATCCGACGTTCGGATTTTGGCATGACAAACCTGTCCGGGTTTGTCAGTGACAATGTTGAGCTTTGTATGAGTGTAAGTGCATTAAGATATCAGGAGCAACAGTGATTAAATTTGCTCAAATCGTATTTTCATCTAAATAGTCGTGTTTGTGCATTCGAGGATATTCATAGGATAATGGTCTGCCTTCCGCTACACGGCCTCATGCAAAAACAGGTAAATAACAAATTAAGTCCACAGATGGACGCAGATAAACACAGATATTTATTTGTCCGCAAATGAACGCAAATAAATTTTATGTCACCACTACCTCTCGGCGAAGATCAGCATAGACTCCGGCGGAAAAATAGTGCGTAACCTCGACGGGGTAAACGCACCCCGTGATTGTTAGGCTCGGGATTCCAATTGATTAATATAATTTGCGTGTATTTGCGTTCATTTGCGGATAATAAATATGCTTAACATCCGTATTTATCTGCGTTCATCTGTGGACATGTTTTTAATGTCTACTCAGGATGATATCGGTGTGTCTTTGTTTGAAATCCACCATGCGGGCAAATCTGCAACTGAATCAATCACATCATAGGGCTTGATGCCAAGCTCCAGGTCACTTTGTTGAAATTTGCCTGTTGTTACCAGTAAGCCTCTGATACCGGCATTCTGTGATCCCTCGATGTCACCCCGGATGTCATCTCCAATCATGATTGTCTCGCTGGCTTTACAGCCAAGCCTTTTGAGTGCACTGGAGTAGAATTCTTTTGAGGGTTTCCCTAATACGATTGCCTCGCGCCCGCTTGCGTGCTCCAGTGCTTTTACAAAGGGTGCCGCATCCAGTCTGAGGCCGTCTTCTGCCAGCCAGTAACGGGTCATGCCCAGGGCAATAAGTTTTGTATCGCTTTTACTCATCAGCAGGCGAAATGCCCGGTTTAGCGTTTTGAAATCCCAGGCTTCGCCCAGGTCGCCAATTATTACTGCTTCAGCACCTTGTTCAGCCTTGTGTTCGCATTGCTCGAATTCTGCAAATTCATCGCGTGTTGCCTCAGGAATGAATAGCGCAATCTTTCCGTTAATGTTGCTGTGCAGCCATTGCTGTGCTGCAATTGCCGGGGTCAGGAAGTCATCAGGGTCAGATTTGATATGAAACTGTGCAAGTTTATCTACCAGGGCTGAGCGAGGGCGTGAGGTGGTATTGGTAAGGAACAAGTGGGGGATGGCATTATCCAGGCACCATTTTATAACTGGTGCAGCGCCCTCGATGGCGTAATTACCCGTATAAAGTACGCCATCCAGATCAAATAATATAGCTTTCATACTTTAGCGCCAATCATTTATTGATTACCAGATATCAATAACAGGTCGTCATATCACAACAGGCATAACATATGGCAGTTACCAATCTAGCGGGAATGGATCACAAGTGCAAATATGATGTTAACCATAGTAAGCAAAGCGTGGTTAACATTGTGTGTTTGTTTAGTCAGGCTTGAAGCCGCTGGATGCGGACAGGTCGGTATATCACGGCCTGCTGAAGCTGCTGGCAAAACTGATCGATACGCTGGGGCGCTGGTTTGAACCGGGGGACTGGCCCGATCTGATTGTTAAAGACGGGTCAGGCAAATCCGCAAATCCATCGTAGCCACACCCTCTGCCGCTCAGCAGAACGCCGGGCGATCCGCTGAGGGCTGGGTGCTGATGTTATTTGTGAATAGAATGTTTAACTACAGCCTTTTGGTCTTGGCAGACCGGCAATCTTGTTGGCACATTTGATCAGGCCGGTTGGAAACAGTGAATAAATATATTTTTGATCACTACGGTCCTTGCCATACTTTTTCTTCATGATTTTTGAGAATGAGCGTGGCTCGCATACCTGTCCATTATCGATGAAATATTCTCGTGCTTCGTTGATGATATCCCAGTGCTCTTCGGTTAATTCATCAATTTTTTCATTTTTTGCGATTTCTACAGCGAGTTCTTCGCTCCATTCATCCAGATTTTCCAGCCAGCCGGCCTCACTTAATTGAATGACCTTGCCGTTAACTTCTGCCTGCATCTTAATACCTCGAATTAATAACCTAGTAAACTAGTCGGGTATTATAGCGGATCGCTTGAATGATAAAAATCTTATTATCATTGTGGTTTTGGCTTATAAAGTCAGGACGGCATTATCTGACCAGCTGTCGGTTGACTTCATCCCTTTTCGCCTGCCCTTCGAGCAGCTCTATCAGTGTAAGCGCGAAATCCATCGCGGTGCCCGGACCCCTTGAGGTGACTATTTTGCCGTCAATTTCAATCGCCGTATCCTTCACGTCTATTTGCGCGTTGTCCAGCGCTTCAAGCACGCCCGGGTATGCGGTTGCCTTCTTGCCGTCGAGCAGGCCGGCAGCAGCGACTGCTTTTGGTGCTGCGCAAATGGCGCCGATGTATTTCCCCTTGTCGGCATGGCTTTTCAACAAGGCCTGGATGTTTTCGTCTTCCATTAAGTGGTCGGCTCCAGGCAGGCCTCCCGGTAGCACGATCAAATCAAAAGTCTGGTCGAGTACGGTATCAATAGAGGTATCGGGAATGATGGTGGTGCCGCGTGATGCGGTGACAGGCTGGTCATCGAGACCGGCAGTAGTAACCTCTATGCCAGCACGCACCAGCAGGTCGGTTATGGTAATTGCTTCCAGTTCTTCACAGCCCTGAGCCAGTGGTACCAGTACTCGCGACATTTTCCAGTTCCTCACGGTTATATTTATCGGCGATCAGTTCTGAAACAGCAACGAGCTTGATGCCCTGCTCTTCAAGCTCGCCGAGATGCTCTCTGATAAATTGTAGGGTGTGAGGATGTGGATGTGCAATAGCTATAGCATACCCGGTCTGCCTGGCCCTGTTAATAAAACGCGTAAATTCTCTGCGAATGGTTTCCGGTCTGAAGTCAGGATCAAGAAAAATATCCCGGTCGAGATGTGGCACATTATGTTTGTTAGCAAACAGCGAGGCCACTGATTTTGTCGTAGTCCTGCTGTCAATAAAATAAAGCCCGCCCTCTTCCGCCAGAGCCGACATTAACCAGTCCATATGCCCGGGGTGCTGTGTCAGCAAACTACCCATGTGGTTGTTGATGCCTTTGATGTGAGGTATTGATTCGATATCTGATTTAAGCTGCCGGGTGAACTCGGTATGCGTCATGTGCAGTTTCAGCGTTCCGGGCGTGTGGTTGTGATGGCTTACAGATTGTAGCGGCAAATGCAGCATAATCTCTTTACCCGAGCTGTGTGCCTTCACAGCAAGATTGCTGGCAAAATCAGTATGTGGCAGGAAGGCAAGCGTAATCGGTGCGGGCAATTCTATAGCCATATTGCCGTATTCAAGATTGTTGCCAAGGTCGTCAATGATAATGCTTGCCAGCTTGTCTGCGTGTCCGGCAGGCATAAAAAAGGCGACCAGTAAAAGCAGTATTACTGGTCGCCTGTATTGTCTAAACAGCATCGAGTGCCAGTCAGGATCTACCGAGTATCGTCAAGCCTTTTAATAACAGAAGTGCTTCATGAAGCTGGTAGTCTTCCGTAGCCAGGATCTTGTCACCCTTGGTTTTCTTAGAGGCCTTATCAGACTTTTTGATCTCTTCATCTGTCATGGTTGGATTACTGATATGGTTGCTCAAGTCAGCTTCTTTTATGCTCGCAAGCGAATCTTCCTCGGCAGATGTCACCGTGTATTTATCAAGTACGATATCCGGTGTTATACCTGCACCCTGTATGGACCTTCCATTTGGAGTGAAGTAGCGAGCTGTGGTGATCTTGACCGCACCGCCACTTCTGAGTTCCTGTATGGTTTGTACTGAACCTTTGCCGAAGGATTTACTGCCCATAACAATAGCGCGTCTATGATCCTGTAGTGCTCCGGCTACGATCTCGGATGCGGAGGCTGAGCCGCCGTTGATCAGTACGACCACAGGTGCACCATCAAGAATGTCGCCGGGTTTGGCGTTGTATTCATAATGTGAGTTATCGATACGGCCTTCAGTATAAACGAGTTTGCCTTTATTTATAAACAGGTCTGAAACTTCAGCAGCCGCATTCAACACACCACCAGGATTGTTGCGCAAGTCCAGCACAAGCCCTTTCAGGTCGGCCTTGTTCTCTTCTTTGAGATCATTGAGCGCTTCCATCAGTTGAGGTGCTGTTCTTGACTGGAAGTTACTGATGCGAATATAGCCGTAACCAGGGTCGAGCATTCTGTTCTTGACGCTTTGCACCTTGATGATGTCGCGGGTAACAACGAAAGTAAGCGGTTTATCGTTGCCTTCACGAACAACAGTTAATTCAATATCGGTGCCCGGCTTGCCGCGCATGATTTTTACTGCATCATTCAGCGTCAGTCCTTTGACGGTTTGTTCATCCAGGCGGATGATCAGGTCCCCTGCTTTCAGTCCAGCCTTGTATGCGGGTGTGTCATCGATTGGCGAAATGACTTTTACGAAGCCGTCTTCCATGCCGACCTGTATCCCAAGTCCGCCAAATTCACCGGATGTGCCGATGCGCAGCTCATTGTACTCGTCAGGGCTCAGATAGGTGGAATGCGGGTCCAGTCCGGAGAGCATGCCGCGAATGGCGTGTTCCAGAAGCACTTCGTCTTCTACGTCTTCAACATAATCTGATTTGATACGGGAAAAGATGTCTGAAAAATTGCGTAGCTGATCCAGCGGTAATCCTTTTGCTTCTTCTTTATTGGCAAGTACGTTGCCTGTCAGTGAAGCCGAGATTCCTAAAAATATGCCGAAGACCAATACCAGCGCGGTCTTGAATTGTTTGCTCATGAATATCTCCAGGCCGACATGGCCCTGTCCATCAATACTATAGCCCAGTTACGCACAAATTCGTATCCAGTGCTAGACATTATTATATATAGAGCTGTCGGTCGTCCAGTTGTTCCCGATAAGAGGTTATTAAAGGTTTGCCTGGTGTTTTGCCTTTCTGGAGCACCAGCTGCCCGGATTCACCGGTTTTCCCCTTGAGCGGATCTCGAAATAGACGCCGGGCATGGGCTGTCCCCCGCTGTCACCGCTGGTGGCTACAACCTCGCCGGCGTTAACCCAGTCACCGGCCTGTTTGATCAGGGTTTCATTATGTCCATAGAGGCTCATATACCCCTCGCCATGGTCAATAATAGTAATAAAACCATAGCCTTGTAACCAGTCGGCAAAGGCGACACGGCCACGGCTGACGGCGCGAACCGGGCTGCCATGGTCTGTGCTAATGAGAACGCCGTTCCATTTCAACCCGCCCTGATTACGCGGTTCTCCATACGTGGCAAGAAACGGGCCGGATGCAGGCCATGGCAGTTTCCCCTTTTGCAGCTTGAAAGGCTGTGAATCAGACGGGCTTTGCGGGATATCTGCGAGTAGCTCGCCGAGAGACATCAACAGATTTTCGATCCGGTTTCGGCTGTCTTCCAGTTCAGACAGGTTTTTCTCCTGGTTGCTGATTTCCTGCTCCAGTCGAGCGAGTAGCTGATTTCTCTTAACCCTTTGACTTAGAAGGGTGTTTTTCTGTTTTTTCCTTGTTTCAAGGCTTTCCTCGTGTTCTTTCCGGGTTGTTTTCAACTCCTCTTCCACGCGTCGTTTTTCTGAGATACTGTGGAGAAAGTCGGCAATGTGCTTCTCGCGAGCCCGATTGAGGTAATCAAAATACACGATAACGCGTCCCATTTCCGCGGGATCCTGCTGATTTAGCAACATTTTCACCTGCTGCTGCCGCCCTATCGCATAAGCCGCACGTATCTGCTCAGACAGGCTCTGGCGCTGTGTATTCAGCTTGCGTTGCAGTTTTGCGAGTTCGTTTCCCAAATCAGAGATGTTGTTATCAAGCCGGTCTATTTTTGCTTCGGTTTTATCCAGCTCCGCTGAATTCTCGCTGATCTTGCTTTCGAGCTGCTGTAATTCTGTTACAACATGTCCGCGCTTGTATCGCGTGCTTTTTAGATGATCTTTTACCTTTTCGATACTTTTCTGGACCTTCTCCAGCTTTTTCTGATAACGTTCAAAATCATCATTGTCGGAGGCAAAAACAGGAGTTTGAAGAAATAGTAGAAGAAATAACAGGATATGGATACAGTTTGAGGTGCTTTTGATGAGGTACATATGTGTTTTTAATATTGCTCTGGATTTAGAACAAGGCGAATTGCGCCGTTAAAAAATACATAAAATGCTGCCCGTTTTCTGATATTTGGTATTTTTTTTAAATAAAAAACGTGTATTATTGTATTGCTGTTTACTTATATAATTATAATAATACTTAAGTCAGGTCACTCTCATGATGAATGTTGCAAATCTAGAAACTACTGTTTTGATGACCCGCGAAGAGGACATCAATCGTGCCTCCCGCTCCCTGAAAGCCATGTCTCACCCGTTAAGACTAAGAATACTCTGTACCCTGGGTGACCAGGAAGTGAGTGTACAGGATATTGTTGAATCGGTGGGAACATCACAAAGCAATATTTCCCAGCACCTGGCTATTCTGCGTGATAAGGGAATTCTCGCTTCACGTAAAGATGCCAACAAGGTGTTTTATCGTGTCAGTGATACACGTACACTGCGCTTGATTGGCATGATGCAGGAAGTGTTCTGTTCTACCAAAAAGATTCATGATTAAACCTGTTCAGGGTTGAATAACTTATAACTTGATCCAGGTTCTATGGAACAATTAATCGAATTTGCAGGCAACCACCTGTTCCTGGTAGGTGCCTTTTTTGTGGTTTTGGCGCTTGTTATCAAGGCTGAATTCGAACACCAGTCGGGCAGGGCAAACCAGATGGACCCGACGGCAGCGATTCGGCTAATGAACAATGATGACGCTGTTATACTCGACGTACGTGAGGCGACTGATTTTAACAACGGTCATATCAAGAACGCTAAAAACATTCCGATTACATCACTAAAAAGCCAGCTTGATAGCTTGATAAAAGACAAGAACAAGCCAGTTCTGGCCTATTGCCGCAGTGGTAATGTATCAGGCAAAGCCTGTAGAATTTTAAAAAGTTCAGGCTTCAGTGATGTGCATAATCTTGCCGGCGGAATTCTGAACTGGCAAGAGGCTAATTTGCCGCTCACCAAAAAATAATCATCAAACATTTATCCAGAGAAATCATCATGGCCGAGGAAAATCAACCAGCGCAAGGGCAAGCCGAGGGCAGGGCGCAGGAGCAGCAGTTTTCAATACAAAAGCTTTATTTGAAAGACGTATCATTCGAGTCGCCCAATGTGCCTACAGTTTTTGCTGATGGCGAATGGCAACCAGAAGTAAATATTCAACTGAACAGCTCAAATAAATCGATCGGCCAGGATACATTTGAGGTTGATCTGAAAATCACTGTCACTGCAAAACAGAACAAGAAAACGGCATTTCTGGTTGAGCTGACGCAATCAGGCATATTTGCCGTTGCAGGTTTCGAGCAGGATAACCTGAGAGGCATGCTTGGCGCATTTTGCCCGGAAACACTTTTCCCGTTTGCGCGCGAAGCCATAGCCGAACTCGTAAGCAAGGGCGGTTTTCCTCCGCTGCTACTGGCACCGGTGAACTTCAATGCTCTTTATATGCAACAGGCGCAGCAGCAACAGGCAGCGGCAGCTGCTCAGGATACTGCTCACTAAATCAACCCGTGAGTACGCAGCATAAAACCGTTGCTGTTCTGGGCGCAGGCTCATGGGGTACTGCGCTTGCGATTCATCTGGCACGGGCAGGATTGAATGTCCGGCTTTGGGGTAATCACCCGGAACATATTCAGGTCCTGCAGAAAGAGCGCTGTAATCAAAAATATCTCCCAGACGTAGTTTTCCCGGATAACCTGGCGCTGTGCAGCAGCCTGGAAGACGCGCTGAGCGGCGGCAGTCTGCTGGTTCTGATTGTTATACCCAGTCATGCCTACCGGTCTTTTCTAAAATCTTCTTCTTCACTTTTCAACGAAGGGATGTCTATTGCATGGGCCAGCAAGGGCCTGGAAGAGGGTACCGGAAAGCTGTTGCACCAGGTTTTCAATGAAGAAATACCCCAGTGCAACAGGCTGGCTGTCATTTCCGGCCCAACATTTGCAAAAGAGGTTGCGCGTGATTTGCCAACGGCGATAACTGTCGCTTCTGAAATGGAAGAAGTGGCAAATGAGTGGCGTGACTGTTTGCATAATGGTTATTTTCGCGCCTACACCAGCAATGATGTTACCGGTGTTGAGCTGGGCGGGGCTTTGAAAAATCCGCTGGCTATCGCGGCGGGTATTGCTGACGGGCTCGGTTTTGGCGCTAATTCCAGGGCGGCGTTGATTACACGCGGCCTGACCGAGGTGATGCGCCTGGGTGAGGCCATGGGCTGTAATCGTGATACCTTTATGGGGCTTGCCGGTCTGGGTGATCTGGTGCTGACCTGCACGGATGATCAGTCTCGTAATCGGCGTACCGGACTGTTGCTGGCACAAGGTCTGAGCAAACAGCAAATTGCCGAGAAAATCGGTCAGGAAATCGAAGGGGTGCGTTCTTCCCTCGAATCAGTCAGGCTTGGTCAGAAATATCAGGTCGAATTACCCATCATAGAGCAGGTCCATAAAGTGCTTTATGAAGGCTTTCATCCGCACGATGCAGTGCGTTCGCTGCTGGAGCGAAAATCCATTGCCGAACTTATCTAGTCCGTGGTGGTGTATTTAGCGGGCTAGAGTAGTTTTACTGTTTCATCAGTAAAATTGTTCTGTCTCAATCCCTCATATACCACGACGGCCACTGCGTTGGACAGGTTCAAACTGCGGCTGTTTTTCAGCATTGGAATGCGAAGTATCCTGTGCTGATCGAGTGAGTCCAGGTAACTGTCAGGTAGTCCTCGTGTTTCAGGGCCAAAAACCAGTGTATCGCCAGCCCGGATACATGCATCAGTGTATGATCTGGAACCGCGAGTCGATATTGCATAAATATTGCCACCGGTGCTGCATGCCGATACCAGGTCAGGGTGCGTTTCGACCTCTGCCCATTCATGGTAATCCAGTCCGGCACGCCGTAACTTCTTGTTATTCAGGTCGAAACCCAGGGGCTCGACCAGCTGAAGACGGCAACCGGTGTTCGCACACAGGCGGATAATATTTCCGGTATTGGGTGGTATTTCAGGCTGGTACAACACGATATTGAACATGGAAGGATTCTATCTTTTATTTTGGCTTCAATCGCCCTAAATGCATGCAGAAAACAGTATTAATAGTGTGTTCTGCTATATATGGTAGATGGGGGACACATTTGCTAAAAACGGGGCGAAGTATGCCTGAAATTGCGATGAAACAGGACATAGAACACAAATCTACATTGCTGCTTGTCGATGATGATCCATTGATTGTTGAAAGTCTTGGCTTTATGCTCGGACAGTATTATCATGTGGTCACAGCAGGTACCAGAGAAGCAGCCAGGAGGCAGTTAGCAGCGTTGGTACACTGCCCGGACATGGCGCTGGTCGATCTCGGCTTACCACCATACCCGCACAAGCCAGAGGAGGGCTTCGAGTTGATCAAGGAACTGATTAACAATAATCCAATGATGAAAATTCTGGTGCTGTCAGGCCAGGATAATGATGTCAATATCCAGCATGCACTGACACTGGGCGCCGTAGATTTTATTGCCAAACCGGCAGACCCCGACTTGCTACTGAGCCGCTTACAGCATCAGCAACGACTCCATACGATTGAGATCAATCGCGAAACACATGCAGACACACGCCTCATAGGTTGCAGCGCAGGCATTGAAGCTGTACGCAACCAGATTCAACAATTTGCTGATTCGCCGTTTCCGGTGCTGATCGAAGGTGAATCGGGAACAGGTAAAGAAATGATTGCGAAGGCGCTGCATGAAAACAGCAAGCGCAAGCATGAACCCTACATGGTGATTAATTGCGCATCCATTGCGCCGGACTTGCTGGAAGCGCAACTGTTCGGACACAGAAAAGGTGCATTTACCGGTGCAGAGCGTGAGCACAAGGGCTTCTTTATCGAGGTTGGCAAAGGCACCTTGTTTCTGGATGAGATTGGCGAGTTGCCTCTGGAATTGCAAAGCAAATTGTTACGTGTACTTGAAACCGGTGAATTTTATCGCGTAGGAGAAACGCAGGTTTATCAATCACAGGCCCGAATTGTTGCAGCGACAAACAGGGTATTAACGGAAGAGGTATCAAAGGGAAATTTCAGGACAGATCTATATCACCGTCTGGGCATCCTTCATATTCGCATGCCGCCATTACGTGATCGCGAGGAGGATAAACAGTTACTGCTAGATCACTTCCAGCAGTTGTATGCAGATACCGTATCACCATTCACGCTTGATGATGTAGCATTGAAGCTTTGGAATAGCTATACCTTCCCGGGTAATGTTCGAGAACTTAGAAATATCGTTATTCGGTTGGGCACCAAGTATCCGGGTGGTATCGTGTCGCAGAAGCAGTTGAATGATGAGCTCGAAACTCAACTATCGGCCGAAACATTAAGCGAGCGAAGTCCGTTGCTTACGGATGAATATATTGTTGGCCAGATTGAAGCAGGTGAACTCAAACTTGATGATTTATTGGGCGATATAGAAAGCCGCTGTATACGTATCGCACTTGAAAAATACAACAATAACATCAGCAAGGCAGCCGAGGCCCTGCATGTTAACAGAACCACCCTGTATAGCCGGGTTCAAAAATTGGGGCACAGTTGATGTATCTTGAACATTTCGGGCTTGATCGGCCGCCATTCAAAATAACACCCGACACCAGCATGTTTTATGAAGGCAGCAAGCGTGGTGCAGCACTTGATGCATTGATTTATGCGATTAAATCAGGTGAGGGCATCATCAAGGTGGTTGGCGAGGTAGGCAGTGGCAAGACAATGCTTTGTCGTATGCTGGAGCTAAAACTGTCTGAAGTTGTTGATATCGTTTACATAGCCCACCCGAGTCTTTCACCGGATAACATACTGCATGTAATTGCGCACGAACTGCATCTTGATGTGCGAAATGATGACAGCAAGCTGGATGTCATGCAGAAACTGCAGGATTATCTCTTAAAAAAACATGCGAGTAACCGCCAGGTTGTTGTATTTGTTGAAGAAGCCCAAAGTATGCCGGCTGAAACCCTGGAAGAAATCCGCTTTTTGAGTAACCTGGAAACAGACCAGCACAAGCTGCTGCAGATGGTGCTGTTTGGGCAGCCTGAACTGGATGACAAGCTTGCACAGCCGCAAATCAGGCAATTAAAGGAACGGATTACACACGGCTTTTATCTGGACCCGTTTCCGCCAGAGGACACCCTGGATTATCTGAATTTCAGGTTGCGTTCCGTTGGTTATCGAGGGCCCAGTATTTTCAATCAGCGCACCGCAAACGCAGTAGAGAAGTACTCCGGCGGACTGTCCCGGCGTATAAATATTATTGCAGACAAGGCATTAATGGCATCTTTCTCCGAGGGAACTCATGAGGTGAGTGCACGCCATGTCGCTACAGCAGCAAAAGACAGTGATTTTACCAGGCCGTTCAGTTTTAAACCCATGCTGAAGGCCGGCGGAGTCATTATTGCGCTGCTACTGGCGCTATGGCTTGGATCGATGTTGCCGGGATGGGTAAACCCTGGCGGAGACGGTGCAGCATTTGAGATGCCGACAGACAGCAAACAGGCTGCTTCAGGTAATGCTGATGCCGGTGCTCAGCCAGTCCTGACAGCCCATTATGAAGAGACACCCGAACGGGATGCAAAACCTGAGGCTGAGAATGTTAATGATGAAGCTGCCATGGAAAGTGGAATCAAGCAATCATTGCTCTATCAACGCCTCAATGAAACTGAAAAATGGCTGGGGGCAGTAGCTGATGATCATTACAGTATTCAGCTCTTCATGACACAGATAGCGGACGTATCAGCACTCGAGGATTTTCTGCGTGACCAGTCCGATCTTCTTGATTTTGAAAAGATTTACGTCTATGAAACTAGGATCGGAGGAAGTCGTATGTACAGTGTTTTGTATAACGATTTTGACTCGCGAAAAACTGCCCGTTCCATACTTCAAAATCTGCCGGCAGAGATGAAGGCTAGCAAGCCATTCTTGCGTCGTGTAAGTGCGCTCAGGAAGGATCTTGAGTCAAGCGGTTAAGCTTTTAGCGTGATCAGTGATGAAAATGCGTTTATTTACCTGGTAATTTGATGGATATAAGAATAATAAAAAGCAGTTTTTTATTTGGGCTATTAACGGTTGCAGGATGTGGAGCGTCCAATCCGCCTCAAGTGTCCGACGGGCATCTTACTTTTGATGAGCCAGAAGCAGAGAGCATTCCTGAGCCTGTTGCGCATGTTGCTGTGCTGCCAAGGCCGGAACAAAGGCCAGATCTCGAAACATACACGGTGGTGGTGCATGATGTGCCAATTCGCGAATTGCTTTTTTCGATGGCGAGAGATGCAAAGCTGAATCTCGATATTGATAATGATATACAGGGCAGCGTCACGATGAACGCGATTGACCAGACACTGCCTAAAATACTCGATCGAATTTCACAACAAACCAATATCCGCTATCAGCTTGTTGAAGACACCTTGCGGGTAGAGGCAGATGCCCCTTATTTAAAAACATACAGCATCGGATATCTGAATATGGCGCGTCTGAGCACGGGATCCGTTGAGGTTTCGTCAGAGATCAGCTCAACCGGTACGGCTGATGTGAAAGGTAGTGAGAGTGGCGGCGGTGGAGGCAATAGCGGTAACGATTCCAGTTCTACTGTACAGAACAGTTCAAACAACCAGTTCTGGAGATCATTAACGTTAAATGTCTCGAGTATTATCGGTGAAGCAGTGAAAGCTGGAAACAGTGAAAACATCGACACCAGCGACAAAATTATAGTTAACAGAGAAAGTGGCATGATCGCGGTTAAAGCGACCGCCAAGCAGCATGAGCAGATAAAGGGCTTTATTGACCAGGTTCTTGACAGTGTACAGAGGCAGGTGCTTATAGAAGCAACCATAGCTGAAGTAAGGCTTAGCGACCGTTACCAGGCCGGTATTGACTGGACACTTGTAACCAGTGATCCAAACACAGCAGCAACGCAGGATTTACTCGGCGGTAATCTCGGACAGACGCCGTTTTTCTCATTCAATATTGCAGAGACTGTTAATGGGAATCCGCTGAATGTTACCTTGAAAGCACTGGAAACATTTGGCGATGTGAAAGTGCTATCGAGCCCAAAGGTGATGGCGATCAACAATCAAAGCGCACTGTTGAAGGTTGTCGATAACGAGGTTTATTTTACCACTGATGTCGAAGCCGTACCCGGTTCGGTTAATCAGAATTCAACTGTGGCAATTGATACAAATGTTAATACGGTGCCTGTCGGTCTTGTTATGGCAGTCACGCCGTTCATCGATCAGAACGAAGTGGTTACCTTGAATGTCAGGCCTACCATTTCCCGAATTATAAGCTTTGTTACAGACCCCAATCCCGCACTGGCGGAAGCGGGGGTTGTAAGTGAAATTCCTGTAATACAGGTGCGGGAAATAGAATCAGTGCTGAAGATTGAAAATGGCGATACAGCAGTCATTGGCGGTTTGATGCAGGATCAGATTGATAAATCGACAACGGGGGTGCCGATTTTATCCAGCATCCCGATACTGGGTTCCCTGTTCAGGTACCAGGATGATACGTATGTCAAATCAGAACTGGTTATATTCATTCGTCCGGTTGTAACTAAAGATGCAAGTTTGACCGGCGATTTCAAGGAATACAGAAAATACCTGCTGGAAGAACTGCATGAAGAAAACAAAAACAAGTTAGAAACTGCGCGGGTGAGTGAAAGTAGCTCAAACGAGGACGAGCAGTAAACACTGTTTTGAGATATATCAAACAAGAGTGTACACATGAGCCTGTTACTGGATGCCCTGAAAAAAGCTGCTCAGGAAAAGCAAAATGCAGATTCTGCAGACATAAATGCAGAGGCTTATGCCGGGCCGGGTCTGGAACATGTTAATGATGTAGAAATGCAGGAGAATGATTACGGGCTTGAACAATCAAAGAAGCCTGAAGAGCTTGACCTCGTTCTCGACGATGATGAGCAATCTCCGGCTGAAGAATATCATAACGACCCCGTCGTGGAAAATAAACAGGAGCCGAGTCGTGGGTTTCAACAGCATCACATAAGCCCAATACCCTCAACTGTTACAGATGAGGCCTTACAGCTGCTCATACATAAAACCAATAACCAGCATAAAAAATCTCGAGTGATGACATGGGGTGGTGTGGTTATAGGTGCCCTGTTTATATTATCTTTCAGCGGCTCATACTTCTATTTCAATATGGTAGAAGAGATAGAGTCAATGCAGCGCAAGCATCAGATTGCTCTGGCAACTCTAAAGTCAAAAACAAAGATTGAGGAAAATCTGACCTCATTGGCGGTGGTGCCAGAGACAGATAAACAGCTGGAAAAAGATATTAAGCCGGTCGCTAAAGCGAAAATCCCAGAAAATGAGTTATCAAGCAAGGCGGCTAAAGCCGGCATAAGTCAACAGGCAGATAAGACGTTCTCTGTGCAGCGTGCAGAAAAGCGCGATCCAGTGAGTGAGGCACTAGAACGTGGCTGGATGGCATATCAGAACAAGGATTATGCATCATCGAAAAGAGAATATAAGAAGGTACTGGAGAGTGAACCGAATAATCATGATGCGCTGCTTGGTATAGCTGCTGTTTCCTTGCAGCAGCAAGAGGTGGAAACTGCCAGAGACATATACATCAAGTTGCTTGAACGTGATCCTCGAGACCCTCATGCACACGCAGGGCTCGCAAATATAGCTCAGACAGACGGCGCCAGTTTAAGCGAGTCAAAACTCAAGCAGTTAATAGAATACCGCCCTGATGATGCTCACCTTCAGTTCGCGCTGGGGAATGTGTACGTACAGAAGAAAAGCTGGCCTGAAGCTCAGCAGGCGTTTTTTAATGCCTGGAAAGCAGACAGTAGCAATGCCGATTATGCATATAATCTGGCTGTAAGCCTGGATCAGCTTGGTAAGCACAGGGAAGCAAGAGCCTATTATGAGGACAGCCTGAAGCTCGCGGCCGGAAAAAATATCAGCTTTTCTGCAGATGCTGTCAAGAACAGGCTTGCATATCTCGAGACCAGGCAGTAATCATGAACGCGCCAGCAGTAATAAAAAAGAAAAAGCGGCTCGGTGAAGAGTTGATTGAAAAAGGCCTGGTTACCTATGACCAGGTTGAGATCGCGCTTACCGAGCAGAAAAAAAATTACAGGCTGATTGGTGAAATACTGGTATCGCTGGGATTTGTATCTGAGTCCATTATGCGTGACGTGCTCGGTAAGATACTGGGCATTGGCAGTGTTGATCTAAGCACGGTTATTCCGGATCAGGGCGCTCTTGCATTAATCCCGAAAGAAATTGCAGACCGACATACAATTATTCCAGTAAGTTATGATGAGAAGTCGCAGCAGCTGAAAATAGCAATGAAGAATGCATCTGACCTGATGGTGCAGGACAGGATACATGCTTTAGTCGGTCGCAAGATAGAAATTATTCCGCTGGTTGCCGGTGTAGGCGAAATAAAAAAATCAATAGACCAGTTTTATGGTTATGAGCTGTCAGTCGATGGCATCCTGCATGAAATAGAAACCGGTGAAATCGATTACAAGAGCCTGGATGCAATCGATGATGAATACAGTCAACCGCTTGTGCGCCTGGTCGATGCAATACTTGCTGATGCCGTAAAGCGGGAAGCTTCAGATATTCATTTTGAGCCGGAAGACGGTTTTTTAAGATTGCGATATCGTATTGACGGTGTATTACGTCAAATCCGCAGCCTCCATAAAGATTACTGGTCGGCGATCGTCGTTAGACTGAAAGTAATGTCGAACATGAATATTGCCGAAACAAGGATTCCACAGGATGGCCGGTTGAGTTTGCAGGTACAGGGTCATCGGGTTGACTTTCGTGTGTCGTCTCAGCCTACGACACATGGTGAAAATATTGTACTTCGTGTTCTTGATCGCGCTAAAGGAATTGTTCCATTAGACAAGCTCGGCGTAAACGAAGATACACTTAGTACGTTGCGCTTGATGATGGCAAGGCCGGAAGGAATCATTCTTGTAACAGGGCCGACTGGCAGCGGCAAGACAACGACACTGTATTCGATGCTCAATTATGTTAAATCCGAACAGGTCAACATAATGACGCTGGAAGACCCTGTTGAATATCCGGTAGATATGATCAGGCAGACCTCGGTGAATGAAGTGGCAAGAATGGATTTTGCCAATGGTATTCGTTCAATGATGCGCCAGGACCCGGATATTATCCTGGTCGGCGAGATTCGAGATGAGGATACGGCAGATATGGCGTTTCGCGCTGCAATGACGGGACACCAGGTGCTTTCGACACTACATACTAATTCAGCTATAGGTGCAATACCCCGCTTGCTGGATATCGGTGTCCTGCCCGATATTATGACGGGTAATATCATTGGCATCATAAGTCAAAGGCTGATTCGTTTGCTGTGCCCATCGTGCAAAAGCCCCAGGGACGCAGATGAAGTGGATAGTAAGTTACTGGGTGTTGAGTACGTAAATGAGTCATTGACTATATATGAGGCAAACGGATGCGCGAGCTGTGATAACACTGGATATAAGGGACGGGTTGCCATCATTGAAGCACTGCGGATTGATAATCAGCTTGATGAGCAGATTGCAAAGCGTGCAACATTAGGTGAACTAAGGGCATGTGCAAAGTCTACAGGTTATAAAACACTGGCAGATGATGCGATACGACGAGTGCTGGATGGGGAGACAACGCTGCAGGAAGTGGCGCGTGTAATCGACCTGACACAGAGGTTGATTTAGATGCCGGATTATAAGTTCAAGACAATCGATGCTGCAGGTAAAGTGCGCTCAGACTCGATGGTCGCGAGTAATCCGATGGAGCTCGAAAAAAGACTGGCAAGCATGGGCTTTGACCTGCTTAGCTACAAAGAGCATAGTAAATTATCGAGTTCAGTCCTGCAGAAAAAAACAATATCTCGACGCGAACTGATTAATTTTACATTTCATGTTGAGCAACTGACCAAATCAGGCGTGCCGTTACTTGATAGCCTCAAAGATATCAGAAACAGTATCGAATACAGTAATTTTACCGATGTATTGCAAACGGTTATTGATGATATTGAAGGGGGTAAAACCTTCTCGCTTGCATTAGCTGAACACCCGCAGGTATTTGACAAGGTATATGTCACTCTTGTTCGGGTAGGCGAAGAAACAGGCAACCTTTCTGATGTACTCAAGGATCTCGCTGAGACGATCAGGTGGCAGGATGAGCTGGCTTCGCACACAAGAAAGATAATGATTTATCCAGCTATCGTAACTGCTGTTGTTATTTGTGTTGTTAGTTTCCTGATGATCTACCTGATGCCCCAGTTGCTTCCGTTTATTAAAAATATTGGAACAGAAATCCCGTTTTATACGAAAGTTCTGATAAGCATATCGGGCGCTTTTGTTGACTACTGGTATATCATATTTTCACTTCCGCTAATGATATATGCGGCAGTGGTGATTGTGGCTAATAAAAATATAGCCGTAAGGTATTTTATCGATGGCATCAAACTTAAAATCTGGTTGATAGGGCCTCTGGTATCAAAAATAAAACTGGCGCGCTTCGCTAATTATTTTGCAATGATGTACAGCTCGGGCATTACAGTGCTTGATGCCCTGGGTATATCAGAAAACATGGTAGATAACCTTGTTCTTGAGGATTCGATTAATAAGGCCAGAAGTAGCATTGCCGATGGTTCGCAAATTAGTGAAAGCTTTGAAAGTGTCGGTGTGTTTCCATCGATGATCGTTCGTATGCTTAAAGTGGGCGAGGACACGGGTGCTATGGATGAGGCCCTGTTGAACGTAAGCTATTTCTATAACAGGGAAGTTAAGGAATCCATAGAAAAGCTGGAGCCTGCAATGATGCCGATATTAACGATTATACTTGGCGGCATTATGATGTGGATAATGATGGCGGTTCTTGGTCCTGTATATGACGCAGTCTCTACTATCAAAATATAACCGGCACTAGTATGAAGAGAATATTCTATTACTCCGGCCATCGAATGACAGTTTTTCACTGGAATAGAAAGGCGCTTGCTGGCGCGTGTTCATTTGAGCCGAATGACGAAGGCTATGAAAAATTCAAGCAGTATCTGGAGTCATCAGAAAAAATATCTACATGCTTGTTGCTTGATGTTATAGAGGAGGACTTCAGAAAAGATATAATTCCGCACGTTTACGGCAAAGACAGGGAGGCTGTGATCTCCAGGCTACTGGACAGGCATTACAGGTCCAGCATGCAATATACATACTCAGAAATCCAGGGGCGGCAAAAACACGGGCGTAAGGATGATGAGGTACTGCTGGCAGCTATAACAAATCCCGAACTGGTCAGATCGTGGGTAAGAATTATTGAAGCCTGCGAGGTGCCGTTATCGGGGATACTGAGCTTACCGCTGGTCAGCAAGGCGGTGCTGCCGTTGATTGGTGCCAAAAAGGGATATGTATTACTTGTCAGCCAGCAGGTTAACAGTAATCTCAGGCAAACATTTTTCAAAGACGGAAAAGTGGTGTCGAGCAGGCAATCTGTAATTAACCAGGATGCCGGTAATATCGGCAATATAGGTAAACATGCACGTCCTGAAATTGAGAGGACAATAAACTTTATCAGAAACCAGTATCAGCTGGAAGATTCTGATGTGGTAAGCGTTCACATACTTGGTTCAGAAACCCAGATCGATTCGCTCGAAAGCACATTTTTATCAGAGCTGTCCAGTAATTATCATGTTCATAGAATAAATGATATTCACAGCAAGCTAGGAATAAAAGGATTGCCAGACAGGTTTGCAGACGGGCTGTTTTCCTGGATTGCATTGAACAGGTCCGGGATTAAAAGTCATTATGGACGTAAAGAAGAGTTTGTTCGCTTTTATTACACGCTTGCGTCTAATGCCTTGTATGCGTTCTCGGCAATCGTAATCCTGGTCTCTTTGATAATGATCGAATCAAACATATCTGAAGGAATTTCGTTCAAACAGTCGACGAGTTTATTGCATGAGCGCACAAATGAGTTCAGGCGCGTATATAGTGAGAAATACAAGGCATATGAAGAGTTGTTTTCTAACGCAAAGCTGATGGATATGGCTGTAGGAATGGTTGATCAAATAGAGAAGAACAGCCAGGTAACGCCACTGGATTTCATGCTGGCACTGAGCAAATTAGTTAGCAAGCCTGAAATTGGACGTATCTATATAGACAAAATCGAATGGTCAACCAGGCAGCTGGATAAAAACAAGCCTGGGGGTTCTAGTGGGAATCCTGCTGATATCGAGTATCTACCAACGAATGTAACTTCTAGCAGTGAAGTTCAACATGTTGCTGTTGTAACAGGTCGAATCCCGGTTGCACACAATAATTACAGGGATACTGTGAATAGAATCAACAACATTATTACTACTTTGAGAGATGGCGAACGCATAGCAAATGTCAGTGCGATTAACCTTCCCGTAGAATTCAGGCCGGAAAAGAAATTTGCATCAGAGTCCAGTTCATTGTCCGACCGGGAGAAAGACAAACAGGGGAGCAGGAGCGGGCAGTTTTCACTCAAGGTTGTAATGAAGGCGCCTGAGCATGTATAAAATATCAATTAATCAGGATATTAAAAAGGCACTGATAACCTTTGTCATCATACTGTTGTCGATGATATCTATGGTTACGGCGTCAGATGTATACAGGTCTAATGCCAGTGAGAAAAACACGCGCTCATTGGCAGAAATGCGCAGCTGGAACAATAAGATTGAAGAGGCTAACAAAAACAACCAGATCCTCGTGCAGCATGAAGACACATTTAAAAAGTTGAAAGATAATTTCGTCATCGGTGACGAAAACAGGCTGAGCTGGGTTGAAGTTGTACAAAAAGTTGCAGAATCCAGGAAAATTGCTTCGGTTAAATATGATATCGCCAGTCAGGTATTGATGGATAAAAATTCACCTGGTAATGAATATACGGGTATAGATGTATTCAAAAGTGTAATGTCACTTGAGATGAAATTTATTCATGAAGGTGATTTGTTCGTAATGTTAAATGCACTTAGAAGAGAAGCTAAAGGCCTTGTTGCCGTTGACAAGTGTGACGTCGAGCTTATCAACAAGGATGTGAACGATGGCATCATAGGACAAAATAAAACAGATAACATGCGGGCTTATTGCGAGCTTAGCTGGTACACGTTGAAAAAAGCCGGTAGTAGCTAGGGGTGCCCATGATTAATACGGTTACACAATTAAAAAATCTGTTGATACTGCTGGCGCTACTGATGATATCAGAACATGCAATATCAGAAGATGAAGTTGAAGAACTTGGCCGGCTTTTTGTAGATGTCGAGCAGAGAGAGAAGCTCGAGGCTGTTAGACGCGGCACCTATGAAAAGGAAGTCGAGCAGGAAAGCAGGGTGTCTAACGTTCGGATCAATGGTGTCATGATGAGAAGTGACGGTGAAAATGTCGTATGGATAAATGGAGAAAGCACGCTTGAAGGTGAGCCTGTCAAGGGAGTCAAAGTAAATCCTGATGACGCTGATAGCGAAACCTATGATGTTCAGGTGCAGATTGATGGCAAGAGAGTAAAGCTGAAACCCGGTCAGAACTGGTCTGAAGGCACAGGCACTATCAAAGACAACTATTGAAATTCAAAGAATGGGTAACGGCGGGCCAATCAAGTTTGCATCTCAAAAAGGTATAGTTGTACTTGTATTGGTGATTTTTCTAACATTGGGCGCCATCGCATATTTGCTGTCAGGGTTTTCTGCGGAAGAAATTAAACACTATCAGTTAGTTGCCACCAATCAATCTTTGAATCAGGCAAAAGACGCGCTACTGGCGTACGCAGCGACGCGAGCGGATATTGCTGTTCCAAGCCCACAGCCAGGTGAGTATGGATTCCTTCCTTGCCCGGAAACTTTCAAAAATGGCTCTGAAGGAAATTCAGCCGGTACATGCGGCAGCGCAAACAGGAATACCATCGGCTGGCTGCCTTGGAAATCACTGGGACTGCCGCCACTGGAAGATAATAGCGGCACGTGTCTGCTTTATGCTGTTAGTGCCTCATATAAAAAAGAACCGTCATATGCCATGTTGAATGAAGACACAAATGGAATGTTTCAGGTTGTTGATCATTCAGGCGCTATTGTTGAGGGTGCGAACCCTGATGACAGAGTCGTAGCAATTATATTTGCGCCAGGCAAGGCATTGCCTGGGCAATTAAGAAATTTTGCTCCAGGTTCAATATGCGGGGAGGATTATGGTAACTACGATGCCTACCTGGACGCTGGAGGTGTTGGTAGTATGATTGATAACAGTGATGTCGCAGCGGCTGACGATTTGATAGACCAGTTTATTCATGCAACTGCTGAGTCAACGCATGATACTGAACCTAATCCATATAATGACAGGTTCGTGACCATTACGCGGGATGAAATATGGACACTCGTTAGAAAGCGCGCAGATTTTGTTAAGGATCCATCTAGCAAGATAAGGAGAATGACTGAAGCACTGGCGCAATGTATTGCCGAATATGGAAATACTAACAGTAATCGTTGGCTGCCAATGCCGGCACTGGAAGATCTGGCAGGCAACGATTATCGAGACAATGTCAGCTATGATGACGATGGTGGTGCAAATCACAGGGGCCGCTATCCTTATATCGTCGATACGGCTGATGCTATCATACCCGGCACCTCTGCCGGCAGTATTCTGTTCGATAAGGGTATTTGCAATGCGCTGCCAATACAGTCGCCACCCGGGCCAAATGCAGATTTGAGCACCGCCACCATGTCAGAAGACAGGGTTATGTGGGAACACTGGAAAGACCATGTTTTTTATGCCGTTTCAGATGCTTATGACCCAAAGCCATCACCATTAGTGCCTGATCCGATTCCTCGCTGTGGCCCTTGCCTGAAGGTAAACGGCCTCGAGTATGCAGCCGTGATTGTTTACGGCAATAGACGATTGGCAGGGCAAACTCGAGAAGCGCCAATTGCACCTGTGGACATAGATACAAAAAATAACTATATGAATTATATAGAACTGACTAATGCGGATACCGCAGGGGCAGGCGACTTTACACCAACTATAGCAAGCAACGATATTTTATATTGTATTACCGACACAGAACCGCTCGGTGTAATTCCATGTCCATGAATTTAAGCGCACAAAATTCCAGGTATCAGACAGGCTTTACATTAATCGAGCTTGCAATTGTATTGGTGATTATAGGAGTTCTTGTTGGGAGTATACTCGGTACGCTTGGTGCAAGAATCGATAATGCCAGGCGTACAGAGACACGGGAAGCGCTGGAGACTATCAAGCTGGCACTCTATGGTTTCGCGATGAGCCAGTCTCCAGTTAGGCTGCCGTGTCCTGATACGAATAATGATGGTTTTGAGGATCCGACCGGAGGCCCTTGTGCCACATTAACCTCACCTGGAAATTTACCCTGGGCAACACTGGGAATCAACCGGGGCGATGCCTGGGATTCAACATACAGCTATTGGGTTGCAGACGAATATTCGAATAGCACGGGTTTTTCCGTTGCTACCAATGCAACGGGGGTCGGGATGATAGATGATGATGACGATGGTATTAATCCAATATCGAACAATGTAGCGGCTGTGATTATCTCCCATGGAAAGAATCAGTATGGAAGCATAGATGTGAATAATATTGCCAGAGCAGCAGTTCCTGCCGGCGCAGTATATGATTATGAAAGGGAGAATCTGGATACAGACGGGGCAGCACCGGTTTTATTTATCAGTAGACCTGTGGCTGGCGAGGGCGCAGCAACGGCCTATGATGACATGATTACCTGGATCCCGGAATATGTGCTCAAGGGGAAAATGGTACAGGCAGGTGTGTTGCCACCACCTTGATTATTCATTTGTTGGTCAGGCAAAAGCAGACATTGCCTTGATTGTTGCTTTCAAGCAGCAGTTTGTAACCAGCACGTTTGGCCAGCTGGCTGGACTGATAAAGACCGATGCCGAAGCCATTCTCTGAGTAAATAACCTCATTAAATAATTGTGACCTGGTTTCTTCGGGAACTGGAGAGCCGCTGTCAAACACACGAAGGTTTACGCCATGGTTGTCTGCCTGTAATACGACTGTTATGGAAAGGTCGGGCTGCACCAGCTTTTTTGACCTGGCATTTTCAAGCAAATTTTCTGTGACAGTGTTGAATACATCAAGTGGTATCAACTGGTCAGCATGTATAGATTCCGAGAAATCGATATCACGACCGGCATATTTTGACAGCACTTGCTGCCACCATGATTTAAGTGAAATCATCTCTGATGATTCCATTGAAGGTGCACTGAGTTTATCCAGGGTTATTTGCAGCCTGTCCGCCAGCAGGGGAAGTTGCTTTTTGAGTATTTCATATGTTTCCGAAGAGCGGTTATTTTCATTCAGTACGGCCTGCGTAAGTGTTTTGGCTGACTGCAAAATATTTTTGACATCATGTGTAAGCTTGGAGCCTGTTTCATAGATCGCATGCAAGTGAGCTTGTTTGGTTAGCTGCCGTTCCTGTATTTTTGCTTTGTAATAGAACATCAGTACACTTAGCAGCAATTTTGAGTGCAGCAGCAGGGCAGGGCCAAGCGAACTGAAGGCATATAAAGTTAGTACAACCTTGTCATTGTTAACTGTAACCATGTGCCTGGAGCTTTTGCCTGCAAGGTTTTCCGTTTCCCCGGTTTTGCTGTAGACGCCACATATCCAGTGTCTTTCATGTAAATATTTAATGCTTGTGCTGAGAAAATAATCCGGGTCCTGCGAAGTGTTGGCCTCCAGCGACGATAACTGTGATATCCATTGTTCGAAGGGCCCGCCGATGTTTAACAGGTATTGTTCCCAAAGTTGAGCCAGACCTGAAAAACCGCCTCTGGGTGACCAGAGTAATGCGGTCACAAGCAAAAACATCGCGGCAATAATAATGGTGCTGGCGAGTGACTGTATGTAAGGTATATTTGCAGTAAATGTAACGAGCACGCTTCCCATGCAAAGGAATAAAGTAAGAATTACAATCAGAAAGCCGCGGATAAAATCAACATGCGTTTGAAGGCGGTGTTCATTGGATTTGATGAAAAATACCGGTGTCAGAATAAGTATCAGGAACATTTCAATCGCGGCCTGAGCAGGTGCGGAGAAGCCATGCAGTTTGAATAATTCAGGTGTTGTTATAAGAATAAGTTGTAAAAAAAGTACGATGATAGCTATGCCATATGCTACTCGCCCCATACCCTGGGAAAAAATTCGGCCGGTTAGCAAGCTCAGCAGCAATAGCATCCAGAATGGTGTTAACCATTGGTTAAGCCAGATAAGAAAAATCGCAATAAAGCTGAGCAGGCCTGTAAGTTTGCCCAGGCTGAAGTCCACTTCCTGTTTGAATACGGGTTGCCACATCAGGAAAAATCCAAAATGTGTAATAAAAAGACTTCGAGAAATATTTATATTTTCACTGAAAGAAACGGCCGCTATTAATGAGACCATCATCAGGCCGAGTAGCCTGTGCTCATTGCCCAAAAGAAGTTTTTCAGATAGAAAAGACATCAAGTTATGCCTACACTTAACATGAATAATATGGATTGCGGTCAGATATGTTTTCGAAAATACTCACAATCTCGAAATTTACCATAATAGAGTCTATGCGTAATCGTTTGTTATGGGTGTCACTGCTTGTGGTGGCCATAAGTTTTGGACTGGTTGAGTTCATCGGCGATCTGGCAATAACAGAGCACAGGGTGACTCAGGTGTCTGTGCTTGGTGCATTCCTGAGGTTGAGCGCAGTTGTCATTGTCACAATGTTTGTCGTTTCAAGCACTGTGCGCGAACTACAGGACAAAACGCTGGAAATGATACTGGCCATGCCAATTCACCGCAGTAGCTATTATCTGGGTAAGTTAATGGGCTTTATTCACGTCTCGGCCATAATAGCGGTCATATTCAGTATTATGTTGCTGATATACGCCTCGGCAGACCAGGTAATGATATGGGGTATCTCCCTCTTTTTCGAACTCATGCTTGTTGTTGCCCTGGGGCTGGTGATGCTGTTTACTTTTAACCAGATACCCGCGGCAATAACGGGCGTGTTTGTCATCTATGCAGCTTCGCGTTCGGCCACATCTATTTACCTGATGTCTAAATACCCGATAATCTCTCATACTACAATCTCGCAGAAATTTATGGATGGCTTCGCCGAGTTACTGACCTGGTTGCTACCTGATTTACATCGATTTACCCAGACCGAGTGGCTGGCACATGGCACCGGCAGCTTTAGTCTGCTCATTCCTGTTATCGGCCAGGCACTGATATATCTGACGCTTATGTCAGCCATCTCTTTGTTTGATTTCTACCGTAAAAACTTCTGATGATCAGGCATTTCATTGGCAAGGACCGCCCGGTAAGGGATGTACCTTTACCTGTAATAGTAATGCTGCTTGCATCACTGGCCATGCAATTGTACTGGCACAGCCAGCAGCAGCCAATCGTAGCCAAAGCCGAGGATTTACCGCGGCCAATGTCAGCCAGGACCTATGTGATGAGCTCGTTTGGTGAACCGGTAGCGGCTGCAAAAGTATTGAATTTATGGCTTCAGGCTTTTGATAACCAACCGGGTATCAGTATTCCGCTGCACGCGCTGGATTATGATGTTGTCACCAACTGGCTGGACACAATCCTTGAACTTGATCCACGAGGTCATTACCCCATGCTCGTTGCAGCAAGGGTATACGGTAGCGTGAGCGTTGAGGAAAAAAAACGCGAGATGATGGATTATATTTTCTACAAGTTTAACGAAGACCCGAATAAACATTGGCGCTGGCTGGCCCATGCAGTAATCACGGCCAAACATGAACTCAAGGACATGCAACTTGCCCTGAAATATGCGCATGCACTGGCTGAAAAAGCGACCGGTGAGAATGTGCCCTACTGGGCCAGGGACATGAAAATTATCGTACTGGAAGACATGGGGGAAATAGAGGCTGCAAAAATACTGGTTGGTGGTTTGATTGCCAGCGGGGAAATCACAGACCCTTATGAGCTGAACTTTCTTCAGGACAAAATACGCACACTTGAGGAAAAAGTGACGAAAATTCGTCAAGATGTTGATAAGTAGACAAAAAAATCAGTGTAAAAATGCCATTATTGGTTAGTTTTCAGGGTAAATGGTTATTTTTTGGTCTATATAAGTTGGTATGGTATTTGCTGTAATAACAATAACAACACTGCAACAAGAAATTTAAGTGACAGTTATGAACACATTAAAAAGACAAAAGGGTTTCACGCTAATTGAAATCGCGATTGTACTTGTCATTATCGGCCTGCTTCTGGGTGGTGTCCTCAAGGGGCAGGAACTCATTAACACCGCGCGTGTGCGTGCAATGAATAATACCGTTGACGGCATTACTGCTGCCTGGTTCAGTTTTCAGGACCGCTACAGATCGTTTCCGGGTGATTATCTGAATGCCCAGTCAACAGTCAACTTACCCGGTACGGGTGGTGTTGGCCCTGCAGGCGGTAATGGTAACGGGCTGGTTGATACCGATAGTGAGAGAGCGCTTGTCTGGGTGCATCTTGAAGCGGCCGGTTATTTAACCGGTGGCTATACAAATGATGCGGCAACAGTTGTTAATAATGCCTATGATTGCCCGCCAACGACTTGCCCTGACAATGGCTTTGGCTCAGGCATGAACCTGTCGTATGGTGCACTGGTGCAAACAGGCGCAGCTAATGCGCACGAGCTTATCAGTGGACGTGGTATACCGGTAGAGGTTATCGCCGAGCTTGACCGCAAGGTGGATGACGGCTCACCCAATACGGGTGCTATGCAGCTTGGTAAAGCAGGAACCGGTTGGGATGGTACAGATATGGCCTTGTGCATTACAGGTAATAATTATCAGTTGCAGAATCCTGGTGATAATTGCGCCGCGGTATTCAGAAACTTCTAATAACTATTGAATATGATTGCTATAAAGAGCCCATTTACTGGGCTCTTTTTATTAGACGACAATTATCCATATGAACACACCCGCTATCCAATGTCAGAGAGTCTGTAAATCCTATGGTAAGCAGCATGTACTCGATAATATCGAACTTGAAGTGCCAGAGGGAAATTTTTACGGACTAGTCGGCATCAATGGAAGTGGTAAATCGACAATGATCAAGGCCATACTCGACCTGGTTTCAATCGATAATGGCTTGATTTCAATTTTTGGCAAGTCACATAGAAAAGTAAGCGCAAGAGAACAAATTGCGTATCTTCCTGACAGGTTTTCGCCGCCGATTCATCTCAGGTGCAAAGATTTTATTCATTACATGCTGGAGCTGCATTCGAGCAGGCAAAACAATGCGGAAATACACAAGATGCTTGATGCACTGGAGCTGGACCGGGAGATAATGGGGTCTTCAGTTGGGCGCTTGTCAAAAGGTATGACACAGAAGCTGGGCCTTGCATCCTGCCTGTTGAGCAGGAAGACTCTATTAATACTTGATGAACCTATGAGTGGGCTTGATCCCAAAGCGCGAGTTTTATTCAAGAAACAGCTCTTCCGATTAAAACAGCAGGGCGTTACAATATTTTTCAGTTCACATGTACTGGCGGATGTCGATGAGCTGGCAGACAAGATGGCCGTGTTGCATAAAAGCAGAATTCTTTATCAAGGAACATCTGCCGAGTTCAAGCATACATATAACGGGACTAACCTGGAAGACGCATATATCAACTGTGTCAACTCAGCTGAGTAATTGATGGGGCTAAAATATTTGCCGCGAAACACGCAAACGGCGCAAATTGATTTTTTGTGTAGTGAAATAAATTAAGGTATTACTTTTCGCGCCTTTTGCGTTGTTTGTGGCAAATAGCATTAATGCTTAACGGTTACTCAATGCCGTGTTCCTTGATTTTTCGAGTCAGTGTATTTCTGCCCCAGCCAAGCAGGTTGGCGGCATCATTTTTACGCCCGCCGGTTTTATCTAATGCGGCTTTAATGAGTATCATTTCTACTTGCGAAATTACAAGCTCGGCAACCTGACTGCTGCCGGATGCCAGCTGTTGCTGAGTCCAGTTTAAAAGGCTGTCTTGCCAGTTCTGTGTTGAAGATTCAGCCTGTTTGCCGGCATCGGGTTGAAGTTCAGGTGGTAAATCGGAAAGATGAATCATTTGACCCGATGTCATTACAGCAAGCCAGTGGCATGTGTTCTCCAGCTGCCTTACATTACCCGGCCAGTCTAGCGTAGAAAGATAGTTTTCAACTTCAGGTAATAATGTCTTTTGTTCAACCTCCAGTTCTTTAATGGCCCTGCCAAGGAAAAGTTTGAGTAAAGCAGGAATGTCTTCGCGTCTCTCACGCAATGCAGGCAGCTGGATTCGAATGACATTCAGCCGATGAAAAAGATCTTCACGGAATAGTCCCTTCTTAACATTTTCTTCAAGGTTCTGGTGAGTCGCTGCAACAACACGCACGTCTACCTTGATTGGAGTATGTCCACCCACGCGATAGAAGACACCGTCGGCAAGAACCCGCAATAATCGTGTTTGTAATTCCGCCGGCATGTCACCTATTTCATCGAGAAACAAGGTGCCGCCATCGGCCTGTTCGAAGCGTCCGCGCCTTAATGCCTGTGCACCGGTGAAGGCGCCCTTTTCATGACCGAACAGTTCTGATTCAAGCAGTTCCTTTGGGATGGCCGCAGTGTTGAGTGCAATGAATGGCTGATGTGCGCGTGGACTGTGTTTGTGCAGTGACAGTGCAACCAGTTCCTTACCCGTTCCGGATTCGCCTGTGATCAGAACATTGATGTTTGATTTGGATAAACGACCAATGGCGCGAAACACCTCTTGCATCGCAGGTGCTTCACCGATAATTTCAGGTGTGTCAGTAGTAATATCTGTAACTTTTTCCAGTTGTTCTTTGTGACGGTCGCTGGCGCGTTGAGCCAGCGCTACGGCGTCATCGATATCAAACGGCTTGGGCAAGTATTCGAATGCACCTCCCTTGTAAGCCGATACAGCACTGTCAAGGTCTGTATGGGCGGTCATGATAATCACAGGCAAAGTCGGGTACTGGTCCGATAGTCTTGAGAGTAGCTCAAGGCCGTCCATACCGGGCATGCGAATATCGGTAATGATGGCATCGGGTTCACCATGCTCGAGCTTGTCCATAACATTGTTGGCACTGTTGAAGCTGGTGACTTGCATGTCGGCGTTTTCCAGTGCCTTCTGTAAAACAAAGCGTATTGAGTCGTCATCATCGATGATCCAGATATGACGTCCGTCAGTCATGGCTGTTCTCCAAAGGAATTAAAATAGTGAAACATGTCTCACCCGGTTTACTTGTAAATTCGATCTGGCCGTTATGCTGTTGTATCAATGACTGTGCAATTGAAAGTCCAAGGCCTGTACCATCCGCACGGCCTGTCACCATAGGGAAGAAAAGTGTTTCAGCAAGGTCTTGAGGGATACCTTCACCGTTATCGATAATGTCGATTTGCATAGCCAGCGGATAAGTATGTGATCTGATCGCGCAGTTTCTTCGTGGACGAGTGCGCAGAGTAATTTGACCTTCACCATCTAGCGCGACTACAGCATTACGGGTGATATTCAATAGTGCCTGTATCAGCATGGATTCATCTGCCGGGATGTCGGGCAAGCTGGGATCGTAATCGGCAACGAATCGAATTGATTTGGACTCGGCCTGAACAAGCTGGCGGATGTGTTCAAGAATCTTGTGGATATTGAGCATTTCCTTAACAGGCAGATGCTTGGGCCCTAGCATCCGGTCTACCAGGTTCTGCAGCCGATCAGCTTCTCGAATGATGATGTGGGTCAATTCCCTGCCTTCGTCATCAGCCTGTCTGTCAAGTAATTGCGCAGCGCCACGTATTCCGCCGAGCGGGTTCTTGATTTCATGCGCAAGGCCGCGAAGCAGGCTTTTGGTTGCATGATGCTGATGCAATAATGATTCCTCCTTCGAAATCTTCATAAAACTGCTCAGGCGCGTAAATTCGAGCAACAGGTATTTCCCGTCAGGCTTGTATGCCAGTGGAGAAACCGAATAGTCGGCATTGATTATTTTGCCATCATGACTTTGCAAACTGGCGTCATACACAGTAAACGGATGGCTTGAAATGATTGAGTCGCTCAATCGATCATTAAATTCCGGCTCATTCGGTATCAGGTCCATAACCGAGCGTTTCATGGCGCGCTTGTTGCTGATATGGAATAGATGTTCCGCTGAGGGGTTCATGCACTCGATACCAAGGTCCTGATTGATCACCAGAACCGCGGAATGCAGATTGTCGAGAATGGCCTGTAACGGGTTAGAGTTGCTCATCAATTATGCTGATTGCAAATATCGAACCAATTTTCAGAATATTCATTATAATCGGCAAAATAAATAAAATGATATAAATATCAACTAGTTACAGGCCTGTTTCCCGGCTGTTACGCGTTCTATGCGGGCATAATGACAGGGCTTTGATCGCAGGAGTAATTATAACGCACCAGAATGGTGCGTGGAAAAGTTTCTAACGGGGTTATGACCCACCGCGGGGGATGGACGATGCGCGCTTCAAATGCACGGTGACGTCTTGCGTGCGTTTTATGGTTTTTCGATTTTCATCCCTGATTTCAGCGCGAATCTTGTGTGCACCCCTGTCGAGACCGGATAACGGCTGCACCAGGCTCTGGCTTTTTCTGACCATGGCCTTACCATCGACGTAGACCCAGACGCTATGGCCGTTCTCAGTGTCCAGCGGCGGTTCAAGTAACAACGAGACGGGTACAGCACCGGTATTGTCCCAGATTGTGGCATTATTTTGTGGTGTCACGATGCTGAATTTCGAGTATCTTGTCGGTGGCTTTTTGGCGGGTTCTTCCGCCCCGGCTTCGTCTGTTTTTTGTGCTTCTTCGGCGGTTGCTTTGGGTACCGGCTTGCTTTCAACCGTAGAAATCGGCGGTGGTGTAAGCTGTTCAGCACCGACAGTCGGTGTGTCTGAATAAACGATATTGCCATGCTCGTCCACGCTTTTGTAGAACTTGGCACTGGTAATACCGCTATAAATCATGGCTGCTGAAGCAAGCAGCACAAAGGTATGTTTTGCATTCATGTTGTGAGCATAGACCTAGTTACATGCAAGATCAACTGATTGTTAAGAAGCGGTTTTTTTGTATGCAAGTTCTTATTGATACAAACAAAAAAAGCCCCGCTGGTGCGGGGCTTTTTTCCGGGTGGATATACTGATTAAACGCTGTAGTACATGTCATATTCACAGGGATGAACAGCCATACGATAACGCTGTACTTCAGCTTTCTTGAGTTTGATGAAGCCGTTGATCATGTCGTCATCAAATACCCCGCCTGCAGTGAGGAAGGCGCGGTCTGCATCCAGTGCTTTCAAAGCTTCATCAAGCGAGAAGGCAACCTGTGGAATAGCGGCTTCTTCTTCAGGCGGCAGGTCATACAGGTCCTTGTCCATCGCATCGCCCGGATGGATCTTGTTCTGGATGCCATCAAGACCGGCCATCAGCATGGAAGCAAAGCACAGGTATGGATTCGCCGTTGAGTCGCCAAAACGCACTTCGATACGACGTGCCTTGGGGCTGGATACGTGAGGAATACGAATCGACGCAGAGCGGTTGCGTGCAGAATAAGCCAGCATAACCGGTGCTTCGAAGCCCGGCACCAGGCGCTTGTAGCTGTTGGTTGAAGCATTGGCAAATGCATTCAGTGCCTTGGCGTGCTTGATGATGCCGCCGATAAAGTAAAGCGCCGTTTCTGACAGGCCGCCATACAGGTCGCCGGCAAAGGTGTTTACACCGTCCTTAGCAATCGATATGTGAACGTGCATGCCGTTACCGTTGTCACCAACCATCGGCTTGGGCATGAAGGTCGCTGTTTTACCAAATGCATGAGCAACGTTATGCACTACATATTTGTAGATCTGCACTTCATCCGCCTTGCGAACCATGGTGTTGAACAGGGCGCCGATTTCACACTGGCCGGCTGTTCCAACTTCGTGGTGGTGTACTTCTGTCTGGCAGCCCATTTCTTCCATGGTCAGGCACATGGTAGAACGAATGTCCTGCAATGAGTCGATGGGTGGTACCGGGAAATAACCGCCTTTCACATGAGGACGATGTCCCATGTTGTTGCCTTCATAGTCCTTGCCGGTGTTCCAGGCCGCTTCCTCGGATTCGATCTTGTAGAAAACACCGCCGATTTCATCGCCCCACTGCACGCCGTCGAAGACGAAAAATTCGTTTTCCGGGCCAAAGTAGGCGGTATCGCCGATGCCGGTGGACCTCAAATAGGCCTCAGCGCGATTGGCGATAGAACGCGGATCACGGTTATAGCCTTGCATCGTCGAAGGTTCGATAATATCGCAACGCAGGTTCATGGTGACTTCTTCACAGAATGGGTCAATCACCTGTGATTCACAGTCAGGCATCAGAATCATGTCTGATTCGTTGATGCTCTTCCAGCCCTGAATAGATGAACCGTCGAACATCTTGCCTTCGGCCAGTACGTCTTCATCAATCGTATGGGCAGGTACGGAAACGTGCTGCTCCTTGCCCTGGGTGTCAGTAAAACGGAAATCGACGAATTTAACGTCTTTTTCCTTGATCATATTCATAACGTCAGTTGCGGACATCTATTTACTCTCCAAACATAATTTAAGGAATGAATTTCCGTCACGCATCAAGCAATAGATTTTGCGACGGGGCTGATATTAGTAACGCGGTATTCTGCATGAAATGTGCCAGCTTTGAAATGGACTAAGTGACTGTTTTTTTGCCGGAGTTGTGCGAATAAATGCCAATAACGCCCAATTATGGTGCGCATATGTTATTACGCGCACCATAATTGGGCGTTAATGAAACTTCAGTGTCGCCCGACCAACCGCCGGGATGGTGGTGCTGGCTTTTGAGAACCGGGTTTGCAGATCCTTGGTTAGCTCGATGTCACCTGCTTTATCCAGTGGCATGCTGGCTTCAACCGAGATCTCACCAGACAGGTAATGCAGGGTAATATCATCGATGGAGCGCAGCTCGGGAATTTTTGACCATTCGGCTTTTAATGCGGTGATCAGTTCGCCCCGCAATGGCAAGTGCATGCTTTGAGCTTCCTGTTCGTCATCTTCGGGGTCGATATGCACGGTGACATCATTGATGGCATCAAATGAGTCTTTCAGGATTTTTTCCACGGTTTCAGAAATATGGTGGCCTTCGGAAACGCTGAGCTTCGGTGCAACCTGAATATGTACATCAACATGAGCATACTGGCCCAGTCTGCGCGTACGTAGCATGTGCAATTCACGCACACCTTCGTGTGACAGTATTTGCTGGCGAATGTTATCGACCAGTTCAGGTTCGAGACTGGCGTCAACCAGTTCCTGTACGCTGTCATAGCCGAGTTTGAAGCCTATTCTGGCGATCATAATGGCGACAACAATGGCAGCGTAGGCATCCAGTTTGGGCATGTCGAACTGCGTACCGGCAATACCAACAAATACAACAATGGATGACACTGCATCGCTTCTATGATGCCAGGCATTGGCGATCAACAGATTCGAGCGTATACGATTGCCGACTATCCTGGTGTAGTGATACAGGCCCTCATTGCTGAGTATGGAGAATGCCGCTATCCAGAGGGTGAATGCATCCGGTTTTGCGAGTACTTCACCGCTGACAAGATTGACAATGGCATCGTAGGCAATGCCGAGACTGACGATGATGAGCAGAACAGCGAGAGCGACCGTGGCAATGGTTTCAAAACGCGCGTGCCCATAAGGGTGTTCCTCGTCGGCATCCTCGCTGGCATGCTTGGCTGCTACAAATACCATGGCGTCGCTGGCGAGATCGGAAAGCGAATGCAAACCGTCAGCAATCAGCGCCTGTGATTGACCGAAAAATCCACCAGCCAGCTTGGCGACAGATAAAACAAGGTTGACGAAAACACCCCAGAGGGTGACCTGATTGATTTCCTGGTGACGTTGCTTTGCGGTTAATTCCATGACGCTATTCTCCGGTGCAACGTGTGTGTGTGCAAGGGATGAAACTGTAACAGTGAGGAATTAATTTTATCAGGCGTGTTTATGTTGTAAAAATGATTTTCATTATCTCTTGCTAAAAACAAAGTATCCACTGAATCCGTCGTGCTTGTGTCGAGGTGTTGCGATGGTAACAAGCGCAAGCGGTGCGCCAAACTAGTCATATAAATTCAAACTACGACGATCAATTATTCCATTTATCCGGGATCGTCTGGTGAGATAAGGATGTGGATATTTTCTCTCGCAGTAAAACTGGCAGTACACGTAATGCTGTATGTGCGCACTATTTACGTGCGGTATTCAATTCATCTGCACCAATTAAAACCTTAATAAAATGATTCAATAGCTGTTCTGAACAGTGTTTTCTAAAGTTTTCATGTATTTATCTAATAACGAGCTGATGGCATGCAACTTGCTTCTAATATGTAAATTTATTTTATTTTTGTGTGGTATGGACCTTATTTTTGTGACTGATAGTGTCGAGAGTTCGCTACCTTTTTTGCGTGCTGCGTCTAAAGCTGACTATCGCGTTATGAAACTGATAGGACCTGAAGATGAGGCAAGCATATATGTTGAGTCGATGCGACCCGATGCGATGCTTATCGTCTGTGCAGTGATTGATAATTCTATACTGCGTGAAATGAGGTCTGTTACAAATAAACGTCCAACTCCCATGCTGTTGTTTACGCGTGATTCACGTTCAGAGTCGATAGTCTCTGCAGTAAAAGCGGGAGCGAGCGCTTATATTGTTGATTGTGAGGAACCGTGGCGTATGGTTTCATTGCTCGATGTGGCAAGAGCACGCTTCCATGAGCAGCAAAGATTGAAGAAAGAGCTGGATGAAACAAAGTATGCATTGCAGGAGCGTAAAACTATAGAGAAAGCGAAGGGGATCATAATGGAATCCAGAAGACTCAGTGAAGGTCAGGCATATAACGCATTACGCAAACTGGCGATGAATCATAATAAGCGTATGGGGGAAATAGCTGAACAGATAATTGCGGCATCTGAAGTGCTGGTATAACTCAATATAATAAAAAAGGCAGGTTTAACTGCCATAACAACCACTGAGAAAAGGGAGAGTTTAATGCCAAGCGACTGGATTCAAATCCGTGGCGATCCATCGATACGGAAATTTCTGTTTCTTCAAGAACGCGAGTTAAACGAGTTTGACAGGCGACTCGATAAGGTTCTTGCGAGTGTTGAAAACCTGATTTGTAATTACGGTGTATTTCACGCAAAGGTCCACTTTTCCAGCGGACAGGTAACCTTGTGGTTGGTCGATGACCCGCTTAGATACAGGGTTCATGTCCAGAATGAGTTTCTAAACCTGAATGCCTATCATGCGTATCCATTGAAAGAATATTCACGAGACGCTGTTATCAGGCAGGATTCTATCTCGCAAATACTGGATGGTTTCAGGCAATTGCGATTGAAAGACCCGCAAATATATTTACGCTCTGGATCATTGAATGTATTCAACGGTTTCGTGGGGCTCAATTTTTCCTGCGATGGCAGTCATTATGTCAACTACGATGAATTTCTTTCGAATATTGACAAAATAACCTGTTAAGCACAAAGACAGTGCACACTGTTGAGCCTGCTGGCCCAGGCTGGTGCTTCAAGCGTCATAGATACCTTAACAGATAGTGAAAACATAGCGGTAAGGTGTTGGCGCGTTATGTGCGAGTTATATTGCAAGCATTGAACATGCGCTGACCAATGCTGGCTGGCAGTCTAAATTTTTAAAGAGGCATTGAGCAAGGGCGCACGCACAGATTCAAAGGATCTGTGCGAGCATTTTTTTTGATTTAAAGAAGATGGGAATAGCAATACAGCAGCTGAATTGTTTTATGGCCGGTTATTCGAGTATGAAAATCTTGTTGCTGGCTATATTCTAAAGCCAGGTTACCTGGGAAGAATGCTATTTCACAATAAAACATAACGGTATTTAATGTTCCAGTTCCGGGTTTTACCACTTGCAGTGGAACGGGTAAAAGAACTATCTGTATATCAACAAGCCAGCTGATATTGCTATGTTTATCCGGTACCTGGTGAATTGAAGTTTGCCGGTGGCTTTATTATTGCATTACGTGATTGAGGCTCACTTAAAGCCGTGTTTTTCTATATTAACAATCTCTAATATGCTAGAATGAAGCGTTTTTTACTATCTATTGTGCGCCTGTTATTTAGTGCTGCCGAACCGAATATTTGAGGATTTTATTATGACCAATCAACAACCGCTTCACGCAGATGAAGCGCCTCCCAATAACAACCTGATTCACCTTGAAAAAGACACCAGGGCCGCCGGCCAGGCGAAGGACATCAATGCCAGGATCGGCTTGCTCGAATCCAACCTGAGTGAATTACAGACTGAGCTGGATGTTATCAACAAAAGTGTTGATGAAGGTCTTGAGCGACTAAGTGACAGTGATCTTGATCTGACATCGAAAGTATCCGAGACCTATAAACGACTGGGTGAAATTGATAACACCTACAAGGCGCTTTCAATCATTTCTGAAAATATTGACAGCGAAGTTAAGAAATTAACGACCGAGATAGAGGATGTGGCGACACAATCCGCTGCTGATCTTGATAACCATAATTCGAAAATGACTGGGCAGCATGAACAGCTGGTTGATCGCGTGAACGATCTGGTCAGGCACTCACAGGAGACCAACACACAGTTAACGCAGAACATTAAAAAAAATACCAACGCTCTGCTCAAGCTTGAAAAGGAACTGGTAGAAGAAATCGATTCTCTGGCAAGTGAAACAAAGCAGCGCTCTGACGATATTGAAAAAGAACTCGAAAGCAGCAAGGCGCGTATATTGCAGCTTCAGGCAGTTGATGATGCGCTGGAAAAGCGCGCTTCATCCCTTGAGACGACTGCAGCAAGATTGACTCAAACCAGCAAGGAGCTTGATACATCGATAAATCTGCTCGATAGGCGTACAGATGAGCTGTCCGCAATTGTTGATAAGCTGCTTGAATATAGCGAAAAGCATTCGTCACTGATCAGTGCTTTACAGGACAGGTCAGTCGAACTGGCAATGTCTATCAGAGCGCTTGCGGGTACTGAAAGCAAACATTTCAAAATACTCTCTGGCTTCCTGCTTGTCGCTATACTGGCTATTGCAGGCCTGTACTTCTATCACCAGTCTGAAATGAGTCATGATGCAGTTCTCACGGCCGAGCGTACTCAAGTGGTCGATCAGCATATCTCCAGCCTGCAACAGGGCAATATGAAATCTGCAGTCACGATTGCAGAGGTGCAGGACAACCTGGTTGCATTGAACGAAAAACTTGAAGACGAAGTTAAGCTACTCAATGGCAGGTTGCAGAATTTGAACGACCAGGCTCAAAGTCTTGACGGACGTGTCAGCAATATCTCGCCTTTCAGCCAGATCGGCAGCAATAACATTATTCATGGCCCGCAATGGTTGTCACAGCAGCCGGCTGACAATTATGCTGTTCAGGTTGCATCAGTGACAGAGAAAAATGACCTGTATGACATAGCTGAGCGTTATAATCATTACCTGAAAGACGAGCTGTCTTATTTCACGATTAAATCGGGACAGTCAGAAAAGTATGTACTCGTTTCTGGTGGTTATACCAGTGAAGCGGAAGCTGCGAGTGTTATCAGGCGATTGCCGCGATATGTGAACTTCCAGCGCCCGGTCATGGCGCGAATGGGCAGTATCCAGAAGCAGTTATAGCGCAAGTCGCAGAACACTGAAAATATCCGGGGTGGCCGCTTGAGAAATAAGCGGCCACTTTCGTTTCCGGCCGTGCTACATTAGGTAAATGAGATCACAGTACAGTTGGTTCAAGCGGGCTGCCTTGTTGCTCCCGCTTCTGGTCGGTTCGGCAGATGTATGGGCCTTTCCCGAAATTCCGTTTTGCCCCTTGGGTGGTCCAACCGGCTGGTGGAACCGTATGACTGACAATGATCGTCGTTACTATCGGCCGCCACCCTATTATCCACCCCCTGTGGCAACGCCATACCGGACCCCGGTTTACCCTTACTCATATGGTCCGCAACAACGTCAGGCTTACCCGCCGCAAATGTACTGGTAGATAATAAAAAAAGCCCCGCGTTTATGTTCCGAACGCGGGGCTTAGTGTTGTTGATTTTTGTTTTAGCCGCTGATGATTCGTTCCAGCCGGTCCATATCATTGATTACACGCCAGCTGCCACCGCCATCTTCAACGCGTCGCTGCCAGTCTTCGAGCCTGTCCATGTATTCGCGCGGGTCGACGTTATCGCTGCGTAACTTGGTAACGTTGAGTGCGACAATATCAAATCCTTCAAGCTGAAATGGAATATCGCGAACGTATCCATCGGGAAGTTCTTCCTTGAGATCTGAATATATCAGGATGGTTTTCCGCCCTGTATTTTTTTCATTCAGGTACTCCGCAGCCTGCAATACACCACCGGTTATATCGGTGTACTTTGATGGCTTCACTTTCTTCACAAATGTGTCCATTGATTCACGAAAATGCCTTTTCTGCTTGTTGGCTTCACTGGGACGATCATTGAAGGTTGTTTTTGCAATAATGTCCTTTTCACTGAAACTGCCCGTGTCGATTCGTGCAACAGCCAGTGAATCGCTTGACTCCATTTTTACCAGCAGGACATTCACCAGCTTGAGGGCATTATCCAGTTCTTTTGTGTATGTGCCGGATGTGTCGAGCAGCAGGTATACGCCCGAGTTGCTCGGCCCGGCAGTTTCCGCGCAACCGTGTAGCAGAGGCAGAATGAGTAAAGTAACTATAAGTTTTAAGTGTTTCATGCGGCCTCCTGATAGTCTGCATTGACAGAATGAGTAGGTCTGCCTGGCTTGATAGCACTGGCTTTTCCTGTAATTGTAGTTTCAAGCCATAACGGGCCGAAGATGATCAGGTCGTAAAGGTTGACCAGGACTCTTCCCATGTAACGGAACAGGTTGCCCATCAGGCGCAGGGTAAAGGCGACAGCGCGAAGGAACGCGGTGCCTATCACGCCTAGAACCGTACGCATGGAATGTACGAATGTTTCAAGCGGTATAGCCACGAACACCAGTGCAAAAGGCAGGATGAATCCCATGCCCATCTGGGCGGCTGTAGTAATCCAGCCAAAGTCTGACGCCTGCACCGCGCTGCCTGCATCGCCACGCAACATGGCGCTGGTTGCCAGTTCGTCTTCCATCAGGATCTCACGCATGAAGGCCAGTCCGGCCTCGACGCTGGCAAGAATGAACAGAAAGCCAAATGTAATCCAGATCATGCGCACCCTGAGCTTGTCATTGAGTGCGCCGATAACCGGGAACAAGCGGGTAATGCGTAACGATTCCATCAGGAACAGGCCCATGGAGATTTCGACCAGGATAATTACGATGGCCGATATCTCCGACACCTTGAATGTGCCGATAAAGTTACTGCCGCCGACCATCTCGGCCATCGGGCGGGCGATCAGGGTGAAGTTCACCATGGCGCCACCGACAGCAATAGCCAGCACAAAGGCGGAAACAAAGAACTGGCTGATGGCTGAAGATGACAGCACGCGTGTGGCACGGTCGCTGCCCCTCAAAATTTCTTCATAATCATGCATGTAACGGCCAATCTTTTTGGCGCGTTCCAGAATGCTGGATATATTGTGGTCGACTTCACCCAGCACGCGTTTAACCGAGCGCCAGTGGGGCATCATGCGTTTAAGTACGTTGTGCCGTTCACGGCACGCCCGCCGGTGTTCCTTGATGGCGATATCCTGTGCCTTGACCATAGACTTGTGAATATCCTTGAGAATACTGGCTACCATGGCATCGCCGTTGCTGTCGATTCTGGCAACAGATTCCACAACCTTGCACCAGTCCGGCGGGTCGGGTGGAACTTCCGTACTCTGCTGATAATCTTCGTCAATGCTTGTGATTTTCTCACTCAGTTTGCGCTGCAATGCGGGGTACTGGGCAAGATCATGGGTAATGGTATTTTCAACACGCTCAAATTCGCGTTCGATCATGCGTTCGGTGGCTTCGCGGCCGGCTTCAAGCAGAACTTCGCGATTCCGTGCCTGCAAGCGCTGTTCAGCCGTCTTTACCGAGTTTGCCGCTAGTCGCAACGCATTATGAATAACCCGGCTGAAGGCAAGAATGTATTTCTGTGCCGGCAGTCTGGCGAAATATAATACAGCCGATAACGCGAAAAACCAGATCAGACCGGAGATGACCGGATTGGGTACGATCAAATAAATATCCGAAAACGACATGGTGACCTCCTTGGGCACAGATTGATGTCATCTAGCTAGATAATGAGTCAGGAGCGGCGCCCTGTATTTTTTGATCAATTAGATAAAACCGAAAGGTAATCGTTAGTGTAGTAGATTGTTGGAAAATAAACCGACATACGCGATAAAAATGCCGACATACTGGTATGTAATTGATTATTAATGATTATGTGCTTTTTTTGCCACCATGTCGGGGCGTTGGATGTGGCTTTTCTTTAAGGTTTTCAGATTAGAAATGATTAAATAATATCTAGGCTGGAGCGCCTGAATTCAACTGACTAGCAGAGTGATAATCACTTCATTTTCAGTCTCCCTGGTATCAAGCACTTCATGGCCATTGATTCTGCACCAGGCAGGGATGTCATTCAGGGCGCCGGGGTCGGTGCATATGACTTCAAGCGTGTCACCGCGTTTCAGTTCCGCAGTTTTGTCCTGTGTTTTTATCACCGGCAACGGACACAGCAGATTGCGCGCATCCAGTTTGTAACTAGACATACCATTCCTGTTTGATTTCTGAGGAGGGCATCGGCAGTACATTCACGGTTTTTTCATCGCCATTGATATGGGTTATTTTTACCGTGACGCTGTCTTCGTTCTTGCCCTGGCTGAATCGTGCAACGATGCGGGATGCTGTCTCAATATCTTCTTCAGTTACATCGCCATCGATCAGTGTCAATGGTCCGCCACAACTCGTTGTTTCTATATGGATGAAATTTTTGCGATAGCCGCTGAGGAATTTGTTTTCACCTTCTTCGCGACTGACGATCAGTTTGTAGTTCGGTTTTGGCCGAATGTGGCGGCCAACCTTGAGCAGCATAATGTCGTCCAGCTCATATTTCTTTTCGTGCTGTGCCTGCCACAGGTCGGCAAGTTTCTTCGCATAGCTGACATCGGTGAGGAAGCAACAGCCGCCGGCCGGTGAGGCATAATCCTCAAAGCCGAACTGTTTTGCCAGCGCCATTTGCGGTTTACGATTGCGGCCATGGAAGCCGAGCAGTTTGTCGCGATCGACCCAGCCTTCGCGTTCTGGCAGGGTAGGCGCCAGATTCTTTGCGCACAGGGGCCGGAGCAGCCGGTCATCGGCCCCGGATTCACGCACCACTACAGGCAACAGGTCCTTGCGCTGTGACATCGGACGCTGACCAATCACTTCGCCCGTGATAATGAAGTCAAAGCCGTTGTCTTCCATCCATTGTCGGGCCTTGCTGACCATGAAAATTTTACAGTCGAGACAGGGATTCAGGTTGGCGCCGTAACCGTGCTTTGGATTGGTCACGATGTCCTTGTACTCTTCGATAATATCAACGATATGCAGCTTGATGCCCAGTTGCTCGGCACTCCACAAGGCATTGTTTCGTTTAGGTTTTTTCTTGTCTTTTTTGCGAATTGCATGGGTATGACCCTCGACACAGAAGCCGGTATAGAAGTTGATGCCTTCGACATGAATACCCTGTTCCAGTATGAGTCTGGCTGCCAGCAGGGAATCAAGCCCCCCGGAGATCAGGGCAACGGCTTTTCGAGGTGAGTTCATTGTTCAAGTGTCTGTTTTTAAAGATGAACTGGTTATTATATCAATGTGATGGACGAAGTGGCTTTGTAATTGTTCCATTCATTTGGCGTGTGCTTTTGTTTTGATAGCTTTTCTAATGTCTCGCTAGATTGTTTTTCATCGTATAACTAAACATTTGGTTTCGCCCTGATGGCGAGTTACTTTTCGTGAATTGCGCACATCCCTGTGCTCCACCCTGCGGGCGCTACGCGTGCTAATTTGCTCCTGGCAAATTCGTCAACAGCGGAAGAAAAGTAACCAAAAGAACGCCGCCCTGACCAGTTTGCCCTTCGGGTCCCCGAGGCATTCGCCTTTGCCTACGGGCCGTCCTGACTCGCCATCCAGGCTCGACAGGACTAAATCAGGCGTCCCTGTCGGCCAAAAAATATTTTTCTGGCCCTGCCAAAACCGGATGCCCCGGCACACTTCACGGGGAGAATGCCTACTCCCGACACTCAACATAGCCCGGATGCAACGAAGTGGAATCCGGGGATGCTGAAGGCCGCAGGAAATTCCAGGATTACGTTTCACTCCATCCGGGCTACGGGAATGCGAAACACGAGCGCCCGGGGCGTATTTCTTTGGTTACTTTCTATACACGAGTAAACTAAGTAACTCGCTCCAGCAGGAGCGAAACTTATGTTAAGTTACGCGAAATCAGCAGCTTAGTAATGACGTACTAGTGTCGGCAGAACAAATCAGGTTGTGGAAAAGGTGTGGATAAGATCAGGCGGCCAAATCCCGGTTATTGTCGGGTTTTGGTGTCGATCAATGACTCGTGTAACGGGACAGCATTGGCTGCGAGACGATCAAATGCCCTCGTACTACCTGTGTCGCTCCACAATTCCAGGTTCTGGATAGGCTGTAATGCCGGTGAGCTGAATTCTCGTATGGTTTGCAGCAGGTCCATCAGGGTAACAAAGGCTTCTGCCAGCTGAAGATAAAGCTCGGCAACGGATTTTTGGACATTGTCACTGATGTGATGATAGGCAGAGCGCCCCATATTGACGTAGTAGCTGACCCTGACAAGGCGTTTTTCAGCGCGTTGCGGATACAAACCCGAGAGCAGCAGGCACTGGTCGCCGATGTCGCGCAACTGCTCTAGACGCATGGATTTTGGCAAGCCATGGGTAGTCAGATATTCCAGTGCCATTGCCTGGGTAGCCAGGTCCTGGTCTTTCATGAAGCGCATCAGGGTGAACACCAGGTAACTTTCCATGGCTTCATCCAGATGACAGTTGCACTGCTCCTCGGCTTCCTTGATGAGTGAGTGCCACTGAGCGACCTCGGTTTGTTCCAATATCAGGTTGTGTGCCATTGCGACCACTCCTGTAGCTGAAAAACATCCTGACACTTTTTTTTATGAAAGCGCCACAACTGTACTTATAGCGCTTTTCTAGCGTAAACACCAGCCAGCGTTTATACTTGCGCGTCTTGTATTAAGCAGATTTATTAATGAGTTACGACGTTTCAACATTCCAGGGTTTGATTTTCGCTGTGCAGGATTACTGGCAGAAGCAGGGCTGCGCCGTGCTGCAACCGCTTGATCTTGAAGTAGGTGCCGGCACATTCCATCCTGCTACATTCTTGCGCGCTATCGGGCCAGAGCCCTGGCGTAGCGCCTATGTGCAGCCGAGCCGCCGCCCGACGGACGGTCGCTATGGCGAGAATCCCAATCGCCTGCAGCACTATTACCAGTTCCAGGTGGTGCTGAAGCCCTCGCCGATGGACATTCAGGAACTGTACCTGGGTTCTTTGAAGGTGATGGGTTTTGACCCGCTTGAGCACGACATTCGCTTTGTCGAAGACAACTGGGAATCACCAACACTGGGCGCATGGGGGCTGGGCTGGGAAGTCTGGCTCAATGGCATGGAAGTGACCCAGTTTACGTATTTTCAGCAGGTCGGTGGGCTTGAATGCAGGCCTGTGACTGGCGAGATCACCTATGGGCTGGAGCGGCTGGCCATGTATCTGCAGGAAGTCGAAAGTGTTTTTGACCTGATCTGGACACGCGGACCCCAGGGTGATGTCACATACGGCGATGTGTTCCACCAGAATGAAGTGGAGATGTCGGCCTATAACTTTGAACACGCGGATACGGATTCATTATTCAAATGGTTTGATACCTGTGAGGCAGAGAGCGAGCGCCTGATCGAACTGGGATTGCCATTACCGGCCTATGAAATGGTACTGAAAGCATCCCACACTTTTAACCTGCTCGATGCGCGCCATGCTATTTCGGTGACTGAGCGGCAACGTTTTATCTTGCGAGTACGCACTTTGTCCCGCGCTGTGGCGCAGGCCTATTACGATTCGCGCGAGGCATTAGGGTTTCCAATAAAAACTAATTAGCCACATTTGGACAACATAAATTGATTGATGGAATTAAACGAATTTCTCTGTGAACTCTGTGTTCTCTGTGGCAAAAATATATGACTGTAAATAAAGACTTGTTAATAGAAATCGGTACCGAAGAGCTGCCGCCGAAAGCATTACAGCGGTTGTCCGATGCATTTGCCAGGGGTGTGGGTGAAGGTTTGACAGACGCCGGGTTGAAGATTGGCCATGTTCAGTCCTATGCAACACCGCGTCGTTTAGCGGTGTTGATCGATGACGTTCCCAGTGCGCAACCTGATCGTGATATAGAACGAAAGGGACCGAGCCTGAAAGCCGCTTATGATGGCGAGGGTAAGCCGACAAGGGCGGTAGAGGGTTTCGCGAGGTCATGTGGTGTATCTGTCGATGAGCTGGAACAGCAGGAGACGGATAAAGGTACATGGCTGGTATTCAAGGCAACAGAAAAAGGCCAGCCTGTTTCCGAACTGGTGCCGGGCATTGTTAATCAGTCGCTGGCGAAATTGCCGATACCCAAACGCATGCGCTGGGGCGACAACGATGCAGAGTTCGTACGTCCCGTGCACTGGGTCGTAATGATGCATGGCAAAGATGTCATTGCAGGTGATGTGCTCGGCGTCAGCAGTACAAAGAAAACGCGCGGACATCGTTTTCATGCAAACAAAGAAATTACTCTTTCCAGTGCCGCTGAATATGCGGACAAGTTGAAATCCAAAGGTTTTGTCATTGCGCATTTAGATGAGCGCAAACAATCAATCCATGACCAGGTGATAAAAACAGCAAAGAAACTCGGCGGTGTGGCAGTTGTTGATGATGACCTGCTGGCAGAAGTTACGGCATTGAATGAATGGCCCGTAGCGGTGGCCGGTGAGTTTGAAAAGGAATACCTGAGCGTGCCCGCTGAAGCGCTGATAAAGACCATGCAGGACAATCAGAAGTACTTTCCTGTAGTTGATAAAAATAATGAGCTGAAGAATTTTTTCATAACCATCAGCAACATCGATAGTAAATCGCCGGAAAAAGTAAAAGCAGGTAATGAGCGCGTTATACGCCCCCGCCTGGCAGATGCGAAATTTTTCTGGGAACAGGATCAGAAACAGCCGCTTGAATCATTCAGAAAGCAGCTGGACAAGGTTGTATTTCAGGAGAAACTTGGATCAATCGGGGATAAAACAAATCGGGTTGCTGTGTTGGCAGAGGATATAGCAGGTCAACTGGGTGCAAACGTCGAATATGTGCGCCGTGCGGTCGAATTAAGTAAATGCGATCTGATGACCGATATGGTCGGTGAGTTTGCGGCATTGCAAGGTGTTATGGGTAAGCGTTATGCGCAGGTTGGCGGAGAGGCTGATGAGGTTGCGGCAGCACTGGATGAACAATACATGCCAAGGGGTGCAAATGACGATACGCCCTCAACAACAACGGGCCAGATACTGGCGATCAGTGACAAACTGGATACGCTCGTAGGCATATTTGCAATAGGCCAGAAACCAACTGGTGAAAAGGATCCCTATGCATTACGGCGAGCGTCACTCGGGATATTACGCACCATCATTGAACGCGAGCTTGATCTTGATCTGCAACAACTGATCGGCGCATCCGCCGAACTCTTCGCTGACAAGGTTGATGCAGTCTCTTCAAAAGATGAAGTGTTTGAATTCATGCTGGAACGCTTACGTGCTTATTATCACGACCGCGAAGTACCCGTCGATGTTTTCGATGCCGTGTCGGCATTAAAGCCGTCCCGGCCACTGGATTTTGATAAACGCATCATTGCAGTGACGGCGTTTCGTGCATTACCCGAAGCAGAAAGCCTTTCAGCTGCAAACAAGCGCGTAGGAAACATTCTTAAAAAAGCCGAGCTGGGAGATGCCTCGGTTGTGAATGCGGGTTTATTTGAATTGCAACAGGAAGAAACTCTTTACAATGAGCTGGAGATATTGAAAAGTAAAACCGAGCCGATGTTTGACTCGGGCGATTATGAAACAGCTTTGCGCGAGCTGTCAGCTTTGCGAAAACCCGTTGATGATTTTTTTGACCATGTGATGGTCATGACCGATAACGTTGACGTGCGTAACAATCGTATCGCATTATTGGACAAGATGAGCACATTATTCATGCGTGCCGCTGATCTGTCACGTCTGCATCAAAGCTGATAATGAAGCTGATAATTCTCGATAGAGATGGCGTCATCAACGAGGATTCGGATGACTACATCAAAAGCCCGGATGAATGGATTCCTATACCGGGCAGCCTCGATGCAGTTGCACGGCTTAACCATGCAGGTTATTCAGTAGCCATAGCTTCAAACCAGTCGGGCATAGCCAGGGGGTATTTCAGCCTCGAAACACTTGCGGCGATGAGCGTGAAAATGAATGACATGTTGACGCCGTTGGGCGGCAGAATAGATGCCATGCTTTTCTGCCCGCATGGGCCCAACGACGGTTGTGACTGCCGGAAACCCAGGCCGGGCATGTTGATCGAGATTGGTAATCGATTTCAGACCAACCTGGAAAATGTTCTATTTGTTGGTGATAACATCAACGATGTAAAGGCTGCACAGGCGGCGAGTGCGAAGCCGGTGCTGGTTAAGACAGGCAAAGGCGAGCAAACAGCCAGCTTGATCGCTGAAAATAATAGTATGAACGTACCTGTTTATAATGATCTGGCTGATGTTGTTAATTCCATTCTTGAAGGCCATAGTTAATACATGCCGATAGAAAAAAAACCTTCAATAGCCGGGTTGTATATACGTTCCAGCATCTACTGGGTTCTGATGGTGTTGACTGGGATCGTAATTGGCCTGCTCACTGTGTTCACGTTTCCTTTTCATGTTGATACGCGTTACAGGTTCGCGCGCTCATGGGCGTTGTTGAATCTCTGGCTGCTTAAACACATATGCAAATTAAGCCACACCGTTGAAGGTGCTGAAAACATACCTAATGAAGGCGTGGTGGTCCTGTGCAAACATCAATCGACCTGGGATACGATGATACTGCAGCTGATATTGCCGCAGGTGCGCTGGGTGCTAAAACGTGAATTGCTGCGCGTACCGTTTTTTGGCTGGGGACTCGCAATGATGAAACCGATCGCGATTGATCGCTCCGCCGGGCACAAAGCGGTGGCGCAATTGATCGAACAGGGCGGCCCGATGCTGGATGACGGCTACTGGGTGGTTGTTTTCCCCGAAGGCACCCGCACACATCCCGGCCAGAAAAAACGTTACAAGCAGGGCGGTTCGATTCTTGCTGTAGAAACCGGCCACCCGGTTGTGCTGATTGCGCACAATGCCGGCGAATTCTGGCCGCGGCACAGTTTTCTCAAATGGCCCGGGACCATCACGCTCAGAATAGGCCCGGTGATTGATACCAAGGGCAAGACCGCGGAGCAAGTGACCAAAATGGCGCATGACTGGATCGAAGGGCAGATGCAGGAGATCAGCGATCCCTCGCGCTGGAACCGATGAAATATTAACAACAGCGACGCAGAGAAAATATTAAGAAAAAGCATTTGCCGCAAAAAGCGCGAAAATCGCAAACAAAAACTCTATTGTAGTTATTTCCTTTGCGTGATTTTGCGTCCTTTGCGGCTAAAAAACCTTATCCGCGTCTCTGCGGTGAGCTATATCCCAAACAGGTCTTGCGCATTCTTTGTGGTCTGCGCGGCAATTTCTTCTATCGGTTCATCCCGCAGTTCAGTTAAACACTTCAGCACATTGACCAGGTAGGCCGGTTCGTTGCGTTGGTTGAAATGGTCTGCATCCGGCTGGTCGGGTGCGTCTGTTTCCAGCAGGATTGAGCCTATAGGAATATCACTGGCCGTGGCGCGCAATTTTCTGGCATTGTCATAGGTAATGGCGCCGCCGAAACTGATATAGAAGCCCAGGTCTATTAATTGCTTTGCCTGCTCATAACTACCCGAGTAGCTGTGTATCATGCCTCTCAGGTCTGGATAGTGCTTTATCGACCTAATAACATCCTCGGTTGCGCCGACGGAGTGGATGACGACTGGTTTATCAATTGCATGTGCGGTATCGAGCTGTGCATTAAAGAATTTTAATTGTAAATTTTTGTCAGCCATGTCTTTACGATAGTCGAGGCCGCATTCTCCAACAGCAACACAATCGTTGTTATCGAGCCAGTGTTTTAATTGTGTAATGTCATCATCAGTGTGTTCCCCGGCAAGGTAGGGATGTAAGCCGTAACAGGCGTGTATCTGTGCATCGTTGTCACAAATTTCACGTATAAAGTGCCAGCTATCGCGCTTTACTCCAGGAATGACGATTTGTTTGATGCCTTTGCTGCGGGCGCGTTCAATAACCGCACTCCTGTCAGAACTGAAATCGTCAAAATCAAGATGGCAATGGCTGTCGATAATGTCATTCATATAACGATTTTACATGATTTCAGCCCAGTTAATCTGCCGCGATTTCCGTCAAAACCCCAGACCTCGTCTATACTCGAGCCATTACTATAAATTTTGGGTGAGCTGTAGCTTCGCCACGAAAACATAATCAATAAACACGGGCTTAGTAATTCTAGTGGAAGCGCAAACCGAGAAAAAAGTCAGTACACTTTATCTTAAGGAAGGTATGTACGTATCCAGTCTTGACCGACCCTGGCTTGATACACCGTTTCTTATACAGGGTTTTACCATAAAAGATCCTGATGAAATCCTGTTGCTGAAAAAATACTGTGAGCATGTATTTATCGATACCGATAAGGGTATCGATGCCGATCAATATATCCATGAAGTAAAAAAACTCAAATCCCACGACAGGATTGAGCAGTGTATTGTTGATAAGACCAAGCTGGTCGAGTACGTTGATACCACAACCACAACCGAGGAAATGCCGGTTGCCAGAATGGCAATTGATGAGGCATCAAATCGAGTCGTGTCCCTGATGGAGTCTGTCAAGGCAGGCAAAGGTATCAACGCCAATGAAGTGAAGGGAGTTGTCGAGCCAATACTGGAAAGCGTTATACGTAACCCGGAAGCGTTGATGTGGCTGACGCAGATGCGCCACAAGGATTCATATACCTATGCGCATTCTGTTGATAACTGTGCACTGGCTATTGCATTTGGTCGGCATATGGGTCTGTACAAGGATGATCTGAACACATTGGCCACGGGCTTGTTGTTGATGGATATTGGCAAAATGAGAGTCCCGGTAGAGGTGCTGAACAAAACCGAGCCCCTGACCGAGGATGAGTTCAGGCTGGTAAGGAGCCATGTTGGTCACAGTGTTGAAATTCTGGAGAAATCAGAAGGTATTGGCCTCGATATAATCAATATTGCGCTCACACACCATGAGCGTTTTGATGGCAGCGGTTATCCCAGTGGGCTGGTGGGTACACAGACTCCGGTCTATGGCCGTATGGCAGCTATTGTTGACGTCTACGACGCGTTAACAAGTGTTCGTCCGTATGGGCCCGCAGTGTCACCCTACACTGCATTACAGGAAATATATAACTGGCGTAACAAATACTTTCAGGAAGAGCTGGTCGAACAGTTCCTGCAATGTCTGGGTGTTTATCCTACTGGCTCCCTGGTGGAAATGCACTCTGGCGAAGTCGCTATTGTTATGGCACAAAACAAAACGCGACGTATGAGCCCACAGATTATGCTGTTACTGGATAAAAATAAAAAACCCTATCCTGAATACCAGATTATCAACTTGATTAACCAGCCTTCAGAGTATGATCAAAACCCTTTAACGATTTTCCGTGGAATTGATCCGGGTTCTTACGGCATTGACCCAACCGAGTTTTATCTCTAGTGCTATTGAACTAAAGACTCACGGATATTCCATATATGTATATGAGAAAAGAATTTCTGCAGCAGATCGATCAGCTGCTTGAGCAATCACGAAATGAAAAAGGTGTGCTCGCCTATCTTGTAATCAAGCTAAAACGCATGAAGGATGTTAATACTGCATACGGCCTGCAAACAGGTGATGACTTATTACAGCGTATGGAGGAGCGTCTAAGATCAATCATGAGACCAAATGATGTTCTGGCACGCACCGGTGACAGCGAATTTGGTATGGTATTGCCATCATTGAACAATGTGTCGCATGCCTTGCTGGCAGCAAACAAGACTGTGCACGAAGGTGAAAAGCCGCTAGAACTGGATTCTCAAATTATCGACCCCGGCCTGGTTGTCGGTGTTTCAATTGCAACTGACCATATGAAACACGAAGGGCTTATTCAGAATTCAACCATCGCATTGATGGAAGCGGAAAAGAATAATGAAAGATACAGGTTATATGAGCCTGAAATAGACCGTACTCTGCCACCCAAGCTGGTTCTGGAAAATGAAATGCATTATGCATACGATCATGATGAATACAGCTTGTGTTTTCAACCCAAGATTGACATAACGAAGCAGCGTCTTGATGGTGCAGAAGCGTTGATACGCTGGCACAGTTCCAAGTATGGTCTGGTCAACACCCAGTATTTTATCGACATTCTGGAGCAGAGCCCCCTGTTGATGCCGGTTACAAAATGGGTGCTTAATATGTCTTTACGCAAGTGCCTGGAGTTCCAGGAGATCTATAGTGATTTCAAGATTGCAGTTAACCTGTCGGCAGCGCTATTGACCAACGATGATATTGTCGATGTTGTTACCAGTGCGGTTAAAATCTGGAATGTCGAGCCTTCCAGCCTTGTGCTTGAAGTCACCGAAGGCGCCATGATGAAAAATCCGGCACTGAGTATGGACATACTGAAAAAACTGGATACATTCGGTGTCGGGATATCAATAGATGATTTTGGAACAGGTTATTCATCCCTGTCCTATTTGAAAAACCTGCCGGCCAGAGAGATCAAGATCGACCGTTCTTTCGTGATGAACATGCTGGATGATCCCCGGGATAAAAGCATTGTAAAAGCCGCAATTGACCTGGCGCATAACCTCGACCTTCACGTAGTTGCCGAGGGTATCGAGCAACAGGGTATGCAGGACTCATTGACAGATATGGGTTGTGATTTCGGCCAGGGCTATCATATTGCCCGGCCCATGCCGGATGATGCACTTAAGCTCTGGCTAGGTGAATCGCCCTGGGCCAAGTCTAAAACCTGAATATTTGAATGTATAAAAAAAGGCCGGTAATCACCGGCCTTTTTTTATACAGCGTGTCAGTTGTTGTTAACGTGACTTCCTCGCTTTTTCGATCATGTCATGAATGATCGGTGTCAGGATGAGCTCCATTGCCATTCCCATTTTTCCGCCGGGTACAACTATAGTGTTGCGGCGAGACATGAACGAGTTAGGGATCATGCTCAACAGATAAGGGAAGTCGGTATTGAACTTTTTAGGGTCCTTGAAGCGGATCACGATAAAGCTTTCATCCGGTGTGGGAATGTCGCGAGCAATAAAAGGGTTCGAGGTGTCTACCGTTGCGATGCGCTGAAAGTTGATATCGGTACGGGAGAACTGCGGCGTAATGTAATACACATAATCGTGCATACGACGCAGTATAGTTTCAACGATGACTTCTTCAGTGTAGCCGCGCTCGGCATTGTCGCGATGGATTTTCTGGATCCACTCCAGGTTTACACTGGGTACCACGCCGACCAGCAGGTCAACCTGTGCAGCAACATCGACCTCGTCGGTAGCTACGCCGCCGTGCAGGCCTTCATAGAACATAAGGTCAGAGCCTGGTTGAATATCTTCCCATGGGGTAAATTCACCCGGGTTCAGGCCTTCATAGGGCTCCGCCTCTTCATCACTGTGCAGGTACAGGCGTTTTTGACCACCACCGGTTTCACCATAAGTCTTGAACAGCGCTTCCAGTTTGTCGAATACGTTGGCTTCAGGGCCGAAATGACTGAAGTTGTCGTTGCCTTCAGTTTCAGCCTGGATCATGGCTTCCTTCATCGCGGCACGGTCATAACGGTGAAAGCTGTCACCTTCGATGATCACGGGTGTGATGTTTTCACGAATAAAGATCGCCTCGAAAGCGTGTTTTACGGTTGAGGTGCCTGCTCCAGATGAGCCGGTGACAGCAACGATAGGGTGTTTGTGAGACATAGGATTTTCCTCAAGATTCAATCAGTTAGCAGCTTATATACCGGCTTTCGTCAGAGTGCCGCTTTAAAAAGTGGCGCTATTGTAATTGTTTTCGTGTCTTTATGCAGCCTCATCAATGCCTTCGAAGCATGATTCAAGGGTGCTGTCAGTCTGAAAAAATGAGCGCGAATACTACCACGCTCACCCTGACCGAGCTTGAAATGGAACAGGCATTACAACCCTGAATGGGAATCTACTTTAGGTTATGGTAATGTTCGCGCTCGGTTTTTCAGGGCAGTTTCAACGCCCATACTCCACAACAACAGGTTCGATATGTACGATTTCAAGGCATTGTTGGCTAATCCGTGGCGTCTACTGCCGTTTTTATCCTGGATTGGCAAGTGCAAGGACCCGTCAACACTGACGGCAGATGTTATTGCAGGCATTACCGTTGCCCTGGTGCTTGTTCCTCAATCAATGGCTTATGCGTCGCTTGCCGGTCTGCCCCCGTACTACGGTCTGTATGCTTCTTTCCTGCCCGGTATCGTTGCCGCCCTGTTTGGCTCATCGCGTCAATTGGCGACGGGCCCGGTCGCCGTGGTTTCATTAATGACTGCCGCCGCGCTGGAGCCATTGGCATTAACACCGGATATGTATGTGGCCTATGCGATTGCTCTGGCGATGATGGTGGGTATTTTCCAGATGATGCTGGGCCTGCTGCGCCTCGGTGTGCTGGTTGACTTCCTTTCACACCCGGTTGTTATCGGTTTTACCAATGCCGCGGCCATCATCATTGCGACTTCGCAGTTGAGCAAGATCTTCGGCGTTGTCGTTGAAAAAGGCGAACATCATTACGACACCATCTGGCGAGTCGTTGTCGCTGCTACTTCAGAAACGCATATGCTGACGCTGGCTATGGGTCTGCTGGCGATCGCCATTATGGCGCTGATGAAAAAATTTACCCCCAAATTGCCTAATGTACTGATTGCAGTTGTTATCACGACCTTACTATCATACTTTATGGGTTACGAATCACAGGGTGGCAGTGTTGTCGGCGTGGTGCCGGCGGGTGTCACCATGCCGGGTGTGCCGGCAGGTTTGAGCTGGGATATCCTGGTGCAGCTGATCACTACCGCCGTGATCATTTCGGTCATTGGCTTCATGGAAGCAGTATCCATCGCCAAGGCGATGGCGGCACGCACGCGTCAGCGCCTGGATCCGAACCAGGAACTGATCGGCCAGGGACTCAGCAACATGGTTTCAGGCCTGTTCCAGGGCTATGCGGTTTCCGGTTCGTTCTCGCGCTCCGCGGTAAATATCAATGCCGGTGCTGTTACCGGTTTTTCTGCAGTCGTCACCGGCCTTGCGGTTGGCGCCACACTGCTGTTCCTGACACCGTTGCTTTATCACCTGCCACAGGCCACCCTGGCGGCTGTGATCATGATGGCAGTGATCAACCTGGTCAAAATTGAACCCATCATCTACGCCTGGCGGGTGCAGCCGCATGACGGCATCGTGGCCATAGTCACATTTGGCCTGACTCTGATCGTGGCGCCGCACCTGGAGACCGGTATCGTCACCGGTGTATTGCTGTCGCTGGGTCTGTTCCTGTTCCGCACCATGCGGCCGCGTATCTCGGTGCTGTCCCGTGACCCGGATGGGACCCTGCGTGATGCACAGGTAAGGCAGCTGGCGACTTGCGATAATATTTCGGTTATCCGTTTCGACGGGCCTCTGTTTTTTGCCAACACCGGTTACTTTAACGACACTATCCTTGACCGGGTTGCATCAAAGCCTGACCTCAAGTTCGTGATTATCGATGCAGAAGGCATCAATGAAGTCGATGCGACGGGCGAGGAAATGCTGCACGAACTGGACAAGCGCCTGCAGTCAGCGGGTATAGAACTGCTGGTCGCACGCGCCAAGAAGCAGATCATGGATATTCTGCAGCGTACCGGATTTGTGGATACCATGGGAAAGGAGCGCTTCTTCCGCCTGCGTACGCATGCCTTTGAATATGCCTGGGAGAAGCTGGGTGATAATCATGCGGACACCTGCCCTTTGAAAGTTCCTCAGCCATTGAGTGATGAAGAGGCGATAGAATTGCAAGAGGCTGAGGCCGAAGCGGCGAAGTAGTGTTTAGCCGCATGTAAAAAGATTCAATTAAACGCAAAGGCCGCGGAGGCGCAAAGGATGTAGAAAGGACTCTGGTATCTTGCTATGCGGGCTACAGTGCGCAAATTCACGCAAACAAAAAGCTTTCATCAGTGGGCATATTTTATTACTGACTTTGGGTGAAGTCGTTTAGTTAAGATCAGACACACTGTTAGATTTAGCTGCAACCAGTGCAATACCTTAGCGGCCTTTGCGTCTTCGCGCTCTTTGCGTTACACAACACTCCCTTTTCGAAATACCAGGTCCCACACGCCATGCCCCAGTCGTTGGCCGCGGTGTTCAAACTTTGTTGACGGGCGCCCCGTGTTTTCCGCATAGTTTCCTTTGCCGGCGATGTTGCTGAATCCTTCTGCCTGATCCATTTCTGCAAGCATGTGCTCGGCATAGTCCTGCCAGTCAGTTGCAAGATGAAAAAGTCCGCCGGGCTTGAGCTTTTGACAAACCAGCCGTATGAATTCCGCTTTAACAATACGGCGTTTATGGTGTCGTTTCTTGTGCCAGGGGTCGGGAAAAAATAATTGCACGCAATCGAGGCTATGGTCCGGTATCAGCAGCTGCAGTACTTCTACCGCATCGTGGTTTATGACACGCAAATTGGTAATGCCTGCATCACCTGCAAGGTGTAACAAATGACCAACACCGGGTCGATGTACTTCAATGCCAATATAGCTGTTATTCGGGTTGGACACGGCCTGCTGGAACAATGAATCGCCATTTCCGAAGCCGACTTCAAGGACGATGGGAGCGGTGCGTTTGAACAGGGTATCGAGATCGAGCAGTTCCGCTTTGAAATCAATCCCGTAAACAGGCCAGAGCTTTTCCAGTGCCTGCTGTTGTCCGCGGGTTAATCGACCCTGGCGCAATACGTAGCTTTTAATCGTGCGACGTCTTATTTCCATAACTAACCCAACCCGGTCAAGCGCAAGTCAGCAAATTACAGCGGAATGTGACGTATTCAACAGTTTGGCTAGAAAAACAGTCCGTCAACGGGTGATGATGCAGAGGCAAAGCGTTTTTTCGGCATACGACCGGCGAGGAATGCCTCACGTCCTGCTTCGGTCGCTTTTTTCATGGCTGAGGCCATGAGTACAGGATTTTTCGCCGCAGCAATCGCGGTATTCATCAGAATGCCATCACAACCCAGTTCCATTGCAATCGCAGCATCAGAAGCGGTGCCCACGCCGGCATCGACCAGGATCGGCACATTGGCGTTTTCGATAATGGTCAGGATGTTATAGGGATTGCGAATGCCCAGGCCTGATCCGATAGGTGCAGCCAGTGGCATAACGGCGGCACAGCCGATTTCTTCAAGCCGTTTTGCGATCAGCGGATCATCATTTGTATAGACCATGACGTCAAAACCATCTTTGACAAGGATCTCGGCCGCTTCAAGGGTTGCCGTCACATCCGGAAACAGGGTTTTTTCATCACCCAGCACTTCCAGCTTGACCAGTTTGTGACCGTCAAGCAGCTCACGCGCCAGCCGGCAGGTGCGTACTGCGTCTTCAACGGTATAGCAGCCGGCCGTATTAGGCAGCAGGGTGTATTTATCGACAGGTATGACATCCAGCAGGTTAGGCTCATCCGGGTTCTGTCCGATATTGGTCCGACGAATCGCAACGGTGATGATTTCCGCGCCACTGGCTTCAATCGCCAGGCGTGTTTCTTCATTGTCCTTATATTTGCCGGTTCCGACCAGCAGGCGAGACTGGTAGCTCGTGCCGGCGATAATCAGCGGGCTGTCGGTTTGAAAAGGAACGGATTCTGCAGCTGTAGCCATAATATATTTACGTGTCAGGTATTGATATTAAACGGGTTTCTGGGGTGGCACATCAACCGCCACCGATAGCGTTAACGATTTCTATGGTGTCATTTTCACTCAGTCTGAAGCTGTCGTAATCGCTGCGTGGCACGATGTCGCGGTTGACTTCTACAGCTATGCGTTTGCCATCCAGTCCCAGCATGACCAGTAATTGACCCAGGCTCGCATCTGATTCCAGTGATTGGCTTTCGCCGTTAACGATAATGTTCATAGCCGGGGAATTTTACACGATCTGGCCTGTAATGCGGTGCAGAACAACAGGATATGTGGCTCTGCTGAGGATAAAATGTTCATTGTTAAGGATGATATAACAGGAAATATTCTGACTATGTGCTATAAATTGTTCAATTGAAGATAAATTTTGAATCTTATTAGTAACTTACAGAATTCAGGGTGTCTTTGGGGCAATGAGTTTACTCCGTTTTATCATCTGCCTGGCCATGTTGATTACAAGCAGCCAGGTAATCGCCATAAGTCCAAATCCATTTGATAAGGCAATCGTGGTGACTGCCGGCCATGATGTTACATGGCAGTTTGGCGAGCAGACGGCGACCAAATCGGTGAAAGGTGCTGACGGCACCTGGTACCACCTGTTTTATGACGGCTTGCGCTTGCGCTTGCGACTGACCGGTTCCAGTCAGGATTCGCAGTATGCAGCGAGACAGTTTGAAGAATTTGCGGTTTATGATGTCAAGATCGACGGTAATCGTATTGATATTTTTCAATGGTGTCTGAACAATCAGGAAAAGCACAACCGTTTCCTGCAACAGGGGTTGTCAGTAAAGAAGGAGGTGTGCCAGAACCTGGGTGAGCAGGGTTCCTATGTAATGCGCCTGACAAAAGAAACCATTGATGCTCTGGACAAGGGTAATGTTATCGAATATGAGCTCAAACCATTTCGAACCAAAGTCCTGGTCAAGTTCAGCATCGATGACTTTGATAAGGTGAATAACGAATTCAAAAAGCAGTATGAAGCAAAACTTGCGGCGAGTCAGCCCAAGGCAGATCCAGCACCAGCAGCACCTGTTGCAACTGTGGCTGCGCCAAAACCAAAGTTAAAGCCAAAGCCGAAATGCAAGATAGGCCCGCCCGAGGGATTTTCAGAAGTAAAAACCATTAGCTACGATTGTGATGATGTAGCAGCAAAGAACAGTGCCAGGGCGTCAGTGGATTCAGAGGTAAATAAAATACGTGAGAAGCGTAACAAGGCTGAAGCTGAATTAGAGCGTAAACGCAAACAGGCAGAGGCGGCACGCCTGGCTAAAGAAGAGGCATTGAGAAAGGAGCAGGAAGCTCTGGCCGCTAGCGCTGCTATACAGGCAGAGTTGTCGACCGATATCGCGACAAAGATGATTGCTGTATGCGAGAAAAACTGGGCCGAAGGAGAGCATCGCTGCTATTGTGAAAAATATATCAAATATGCTCCTGCAAACATCAAGGCAGATTCCAGCTGCAAGTAAAATAATCAATAAAGCATGATCTCACCCTGCTTTGTTTGTGTGGGTGTGAACGTGTTTGCGGCATCTGTTATACGTTTTTCTATATACGAATAAAACGGATTGGACCTCAGCCTTAACAGTTTGTCAGCCGGAATCGTAAGCACACCCTGTTCTCCTCGAACACTCAGATTGCCCAGAGTGAGTACGTCGTTTCCATTGCTGTCCTTTAGATCATAGCCATAGACGGGGTCATCTGAAGGAAAGGGTAATGAAGTGTGGGATAGTGAGTAAATATCTTCTGGCCAGGCAAGTGCAAGCACGCGTTCAGATACCTTTTCGGATGAAACCGGCCACGAGATCTCGGTTACAGCAGGGGTTGAATCATCGTGATTGGTTATCAGGGTCATTCGATAATCGCTCATTGACTGCTTGCTTAATGCCTCGATGATTTCATCAGGGTTGTACGATATCAGCGCCTTGTAATAACTCATCTGGTTGACATCAAAAAGCACCAGTTCCGATTGCTTGTTATTAATTACGGCATATAGTTTATCTATGAGATCCAGTGTATTGACGGTAGCATCGACCAGCGACTGGAAGCTGATGATACGGGGAAGTTGACCGGCCTTGCCTGCTTTTTTCATTCTGTCAATATCTGCATAGGCCTGGCTGACAAGAAGCGATATCTGTCTACCTGCATTTTTCGGAAAGGAATTATATTTATACGGATCATACTCGGGCTGAATATCCAGCCATCTGGCCTTTTGAAATGGTTCGAGATGGCTGAGTATTCTTTGCAGGTTGGCGAACCTGGCCAGCGAACTGACCCCAAGCGCAGGCGATAACATGAATAACTGGTCTGGCGTTTTTCTGTCCTGGTTAATAGCGTCGATTGTCATCTTTACACCCAGTGCCGCTCCTGTTGAGTAGCCGGCAAAATAATAGGGCAATCCGGCATGCTGTTGCTGGATATGCCTGTCGGCAACTCGAACAGCTGCAAGCCAGTCCTGCCAGACAACATCGTCAAGACTGGACGGCAAGGTACCATGGCCCGGCAGGCGCAGACCATAAACAATCACATCATTTTTATTCAAAGCCTGTGCGATGCTTTTAAGTGTGTAGGGTGAATCTGACAGGCCGTGAACAACAAGAGCAACACCTGCCGGGTTGCGGGCATCCAGTTTGTAACTTCTGTTCCAGTTGCGTGCCAGTCTGCGCTCGAACCTGTTGCCGCCATCAATATAGCGTGAGCCTGCGAGTTGTATCGATGGCTCGATGATGTCCTGTTTATAGGTATCCAGTTCATCGAATAACTTCTGTTCCTGCTCGAGATAATGGTCCCAGTCAAAAGCCTGTTCCATGCCGGCGTTGAATTCTTGCGTTAGTTCGATGGTATGCCAGGGTTTTAACTCGGGGTGTTTAAAGCTGTATAGCAGGTCGCCCAGTATGAATACAGCAAGGCCGCCGAGAGCAAAAGTCAGGCTGTATTTAGCGGTCCTGAATAAAAATTTCAACATATGTGTGCAGGATCAGCTGCTTACATGCAAAGGGGTGCCTTCAAAATAGGTTGTTCTGGTCGGAACCACCAGTTGAGTGCCGGATGACTCAATAATATTTGTAATACTCAGGTTAATATCTTCCCGGTACTGCAGATATTCGGCAAAATCCTGTGTCCTGATGTAAACGTAGAGCTCAATTTCCTGGGCGTATTCACCAAATTCGAGAAAACGGACGCGCGATGATTCTTCGTCGATCATCTCGTGCTTGTTAATCAGTTCACGTATGCCTTCGAGCACATCCTGCATTTGCCTGGCTGTGGTCTGTAATGACAGGCGCAAACGTGTGCGATACAGAATCTTGTCGCGTTGCGTCAGGTTTTCAATCACATCGGTTGAGAACTTGGCATTGGGGATGTGAACAACGGTGCGTTCCAGCGTGCGCAGCTGCGTTGCTCTCAGGCCGATCTCCTCAACGACGCCCAGCGTGTTACCGAATTTACAGAAATCCCCAACATGCACCGGCTGTGACGAGTAGATGGTGATAGAACCGATCAGGTTTTCAAGCGTGCGTTGCGCGGCAAAAGCAACAGCAACACCGCCGATACCAAGACCGGCCAGTAAAGTGGTGACCTCGTAACCGATATTATCCAGCCATGTAACGATACCGATGAAGATCAGCGTGAGCTTGAATAATGTCGTCGCGGGTCTGAGCAGGACAACGGCATCGGCACGTCCCTGCTTTCTCATGCGCTCGGCTATGCCAAACATGATCAGGTCTACAAATCCCAGCAGCACCCAGACCACGGCAATAATAAATAAGGTACGGGCTTCGAAAATGGCTCTTACGATCAGGTTCGGTGCAATAAGATCGAATGTTGAGCGAACGAACAGCACCAGGATCAGAAATCGCAACGGGCCATTGATAAATCTTTCTGCCCGCTCCAGCCGTTGTTTCCTTTGCAATGTAATCAGCTTGAACAGCAACCAGCTAGCGATGTAGGCGAGTATATAACCCACCACAATCAGTACCAGCACCATTAACCACTGCCATAACTCAAGCCCCATTACATAATAATGCGGGAATATCAGCGACAGCTTGCCACCGATCGGCCCGTAACCGAATTCTTCATCCAGCGCCGGAATCTTCGCCACGGTGGCGTTTGACAGTTTCCAGATGAAGACACCATCACCACGCGGGACTTTTTGCATCAGGATATCGACTATGCCTTCACTGGTCTTGATGCTGGTAATGCGGTCACGGTAGCTTGGCAGGCCATCATCAAGGTGGCCATCCGGATCATCACTGATGGCTTCATAATCCACTATCATGCTTCGGTCAGCGACGATCAGCAGCTGGCGCGCCAGCTCAGGGCCGTCCGCTTCGTCTATGGTAAATGGCAGGTTGCGCAGATCCATATAGTTCACAGCCGTGTCAAAATCCCGCGCTGATAATGCCTTGGCCAGGCCCATGGTGCTGGATCTCGGTGTGGTACGGCCGTACTCATCAAACGGGCCCTTCACCGGTTTTGTTTCAATATTCTCTGCAGCCTTTTCAACATCGGCCTTTTCTACAATTTGTTTAAGGGTAGGGGCATCATCTGCCGCATACAGTGTTGATGGCAGCACGAATAGCAGTGCAAACAGAGTATCAAGGGTGCGGGCTGGGAATAATTTCATCGGCATATCGACTGATTGGACTGGAGAAGTAATAGTGAGAGATTATTTTATGCAGGCTGTGTTGTATAGTGTCAATTTTCAGGGCGGCATCAAGACTGTCGCTTCTGGTCCTGAACACGGGAGATGAATTTGTCTGAAGTAATTATTATCGGTGGCGGCATCATCGGCATGTTCACAGCACGTGAGCTTCATAATGCCGGAGTCGATGTACTCGTAATCGAGCGCGGCCCGCTGGGTGGTGAGTCATCCTGGGCGGGCGGTGGTATCATTTCACCGCTGTACCCCTGGCGTTACAGCAAGCCAGTCAACCAGCTGGCAGAAATCAGCAAAACGATCTATCCCGGGCTGGCACAACAGCTGCAGGATGAGAGTGGCGTGGATTGTGAATTGATTACCAGCGGTTTGCTGTTTACCGGTCTGGAAGAGCAGCAGCAGGCAGAAAGCTGGGCACAGGACTGGTCAGTCGAACTACAGACAATCACTGATACCCGGCAGATCCATCAGATCGAGCCCCGGGTGAGCCAGGCAATCGATTGCGGCCTGTGGCTGCCGGATATCATGCAGATCAGGAATCCGAAGCTGGTCAAGGCAATGAGGGGGAGTTTTGACGCTGTTGGCATCAAATACCTTGAACACACGCCCGTGGATGAGCTGATAATTGAAGCGGGTGTTATCAAGGGCGTAAAAACAGCCAACGACATATTCACGGCGGACAAAGTGATTATCGCCAGCGGCGCCTGGAGTTCAGGCTTTATCAAGGGCGAGAGGAATATTTCGGTTGAGCCGGTCAAAGGCCAGATGATCATGTTCAGGGGCGAGCCGGGCCTGATCAGGCGCATGGTGCTGTCATCCGGGCACTACATCATTCCGAGGAAAGACGGCCGTGTACTTGCCGGCAGTACCCTGGAGCGGACCGGCTTCGACAAGACCATCACCGATGTGGCCACGGTTGAACTGCGGCGTGCAGCAGTGGAAATCATCCCGGTCCTGGGTGATATGGAAATTGAACGACAATGGGCTGGACTGAGGCCGGGCACCGAGCAGGGTATACCGTATATATGCATGCATCCTGAAATCGACGGTCTCTATATAAACGCCGGGCATTACCGCAATGGTGTCGTACTGGGTGCGGCCTCGGCCAGGCTGATGGCGGAAATGGTGTTGGGGCAGAAGCCTTCAATTGATCCGGCACCATATGCACTGGATGCCGTGCACTGATTTGGTATACTGCTCACCCCGCGGCGCAGGCTATTGATAATATGCCGGAATAGCTCAGTTGGTAGAGCAGCTCATTCGTAATGAGAAGGTCGGAGGTTCGACTCCTCTTTCCGGCACCATTTTCCCTTTTTAAACAATTAGTTATATAGTTACACACAGCTTTTCCCCATCCATAAAAAACACAGAAAAGGCAATAAAGGGTTGGTGAGTTCAAACATGGAACAATCCTGAATGGCCTTTCCGCATCCATGTTCCTGTTATATCAGTGGCTCAAGACAGGGCGCCTTTACTGATGTTGGTAGTGCAGGCGTAGGAATCCCTATAAAGGTGTGAAGGTTTCATCGACTGCAATCAGTCGCTCTCCGTCGGGATCGATATCACTGGAATCAGGAATCCACGGCGCAAGACAGTCGCGGTCTGTAACGCAAGGGTCAGTCAGCGTTTTCAGGAATTCGACCAGGTAGCCCACCTGTTCATCCGTTAGCGATACAGTCTCAATCGACGGAATTCCGGCGAGTCGATTTTCTGCCAGCTTGTTGAGTGCATTTTGAGTATTGAGATCCATGTCGACTGTCTGCCCGCTATCCCTAATCGAATTTTCGAGCTGCAGGACATCATACGCATCAAAAGCAGCTTGAGGATCAAGGTGGTGCCTGATGACGGCTTCCAGCGAGGTGTATGACCCGGCATGTCCCCAGGGACCGGTCTCGGTCACATTCAACAGTGATGGTGTACGGAAAGCATACCTGTCGTTCTCATTGCCGGTTACCCGGAAACGGCCGAAATCATCGGTACCTGTAGTGCCGTCGCCTTTACCGCGGCCGATCTGGGGCATGCCGAGTACATGAAATCTTTCATCGGTGAAGAAGTCGCCGCGGTGGCAGGATATGCAACTGGCGCCATTGACCCTGGTGGGCAGCATGAACAGCAATGCGCCGCGTCTTGCGGCTTCACTGATCGCGCCATCGTCGCCATCCATGAAAGCTTTCCACGGTGTGTTGACGAACACCTGTGAGCGTTCATACTCGCCTATTGCCTCGGCAATGCGGGCGTAGGTGATGGTTGTATCACCATACACGGCAAGAAACTCATTATCCCAGCCATTATCGATCTGAAGGGTTTGCAATTGTGTTGCTAATGCATTCCTGACTTCATCATTCGTGCTCCCGGCTTCAAAAATAAAACCGCGCATTTTCTCGTGCGAGGTCACCGGGAAGCGTGATTGTGCCGTCGGCAGATTGTCCCCTGCATCCGGATCTGCCTGCAGGTTTCCATTGTCATCGGTATCTGAATCCGGTGTGACGATACCCAGATCATCGTTGCCGTTTGAGCCGGCAGTCTTGCCCAGGCTTTCTACACGGCCATCGAGGAACATCACCTGGTCCCAGAGCCCGATATTAAACGTAGTCGGTGCGTTTCTGGGTACAGTAGGTCCACCATCGTAGCCGTCAGCCAGTAAATCGTGGAATCTTCCCGGGCCTAACAGGTCGGGATTTTCAGCGCCTACACCAATAGATAGTGACAGGTTATCACCGCCGCCCAGAACAGGGTGGTGACAGCTCACGCAAGCGGTGTCCACGTCGCCGCCTAGCCCCTTGGTAAAAAACAGCTTCATACCCAGCTGAGCTTTAGGATCGCTGATATCGGGCAGGGTGTTGTTGGTCTTGGTCGTTGGATCGCCGGTAAGGCCAAGCACTGTTGCCACGCTGCGTATGTGTAGTGGAGATATGTCTTCCTCGTCAACAGCACATGCAGTAGTAATTATTGTGATAAGGCTAACAGCGACGAGCTGATAAATGCGTGAGGGGCGGATTTCCCGGATATACAACTTTGACATCTTGGTTTTTATGTAACTTTAATATGACCGGCAGCTATTGAGAGATGTGTGCCGGGTCGGGGTTGAGAAAATTATTAAATACTAGCGATCGGATACTAACATTTATATAAAGTTCATATTCATGCCATTTTGCGCAATTTGAGAAGCGGGATTATGCCACCGCATAGCATGGCTAGGAGACTGAATATAAAGAGTTTTTCGCTAGAAATTCGGTTTGACCGGCGCTTCCTTGTACATGGCTACGCTGGCCATGATTTCTTCCTTGGCTTCATCGGCGCCACCCCAGCCGCCAACACGGACCCACTTGCCTTCGTCCAGGTCCTTGTAGTGCTCGAAGAAATGCGCGATCTGATCAAGGAGAATCTCGGGCAGGTCGCGGAAATCCTGGATGCCGCGGTAGTGGCGAGAGATACCGTCTGTGGGAACAGCAAGTATCTTTGCATCGTCGCCTGATTCATCCGTCATCTGGAGCACACCCACCGGCCGGCATTTGATCACGGAGCCCGGGATCAGCGGGTAAATGGTGACCACCATCACGTCCACCGGGTCGCCATCCTTGGACAGGGTATGCGGCACATAGCCATAGTTGCAGGGGTAGTGCATTGCAGTGTTCATGAAGCGGTCTACGAACATGGCGCCGGTGTCCTTGTCCAGTTCGTACTTGACCGGGTCCGAATGGGCAGGAATTTCAACGATCACATTGATCTCATTCGGTATATTGTCGCCGGAAGTAACTCGATCCAGATTCATGTGAAATCCCGCCTGATTATCAGAGAACAAATATTACCACGACAGAGCTATGCCCGGTAAATAGCGCCTTTCATCGGTGCATTGGGCTGAAATATTGTTATTGCAGGCGCATTGCCTATTATCTATTGAAACCACGGTCACAAATATTGCAGACGAAATAGCAGTAAAAAGTGATTACTACAAAGAAAAATTATCCGCTTGTCTGCGATATAAACCCCTCCGTCCTTATATGCCTGGCAATGCTTTCTATCTGTCTTAAATTATAAGTATGAAAAAATCACTCGGATATACACTGATTGAATTGATGTCCATGCTTGCCGTGGTGTCGATTCTTGTTTCTGTGGGTTTGCCCATGTTGAACGTGTTCTTTGACAGTAACCGCATGGTCAGCAACACCAATGACCTGGTTGCTGGCCTGAACATCGCACGCAGTGAAGCGATCAAGCAGCAGATGCGTGTCACCCTGTGTCAGAGTGCCGACAATGCTTCGTGTACAGGCTCGGGTCAATGGGAAGATGGCTGGATCGTGTTCCAGGACCCTAACGGCAATGCCACCGTTGATGGTGGTGAAAGAATCCTGCGATTGAATGCCGCCGTCGATGGCCAGGTGACAATCCGCAGCAATGATGTCGGTAACCTGATAGCCAGTTCAGTTTCGTTTACTTCACGAGGCCTGCCAAAAGCGTTAAATGGCGGCGCCCAGTCAGGAACATTCAGAATCTGTGACAAACGCGGCCTGAAAGTGAATGCTGATGGTGTGTCAACGGTTGCACGTGGTGTGGTCCTGAGTCCATCAGGAAAAGTACGTTCAACCAATCAATTGGCAAATATCGCGTCCTGCCCGTAGAGCTGGTGAAACAATGAACATGCAAATTAACATGAAAAACAGGCAAAGAGGTTTCTCGCTGATCGAGGCGCTGGTTGCTTTCCTTATTCTCTCAGTAGGCATGCTGGGTATCGCGTCGCTGCAGACTATGTCGTTGAAATCGGGGCACACAGCTGCACTAAGGACGGTTGCAGTGATGAAAGTTGACGAAATACTCGAGAGCATGCGTTCGAATCCAACAGCATTGCTTGATTATGCTGCTGGCACGGCAGATATGGGTACCGATAACGGTTGCAGCCAGACGACTGTGGCGGCTGCCAATTGTACTCCGACCCAGATGGCACTGGATGAATTGTTCCGCTGGAAAAGCTCCCTGGTCGAAGCCTTACCGAATAATGCCGGAACTACGGCCACTGTGGTAATTACACCTGCGGTGCCACCGGCTACTATGAATTTAGTGGTTGTGAGCGTGAACTGGAATGAGCGTGATCAGGAAACCGGTAACGCAGCAAACATGAATTACTCGGTCGCAGTACAAATGTAAGCCGAAAGGTTGCCTATTATGATGAATATAAAAAACAACAATGGAAAACAGCAACGAGGCTTCTCTCTGATCGAGATGATGCTTGCCATGGTCATTGGCATCATCATCATGGGTGGCATTCTTTCTGTTTATACCAACACCCGTGATTTACAGCGCAGTAGCGAAGACCAGATCAACCTGGTCACAGACGCGCGCTTTGCACTGGAAACCATTGGTTATGATCTGCGTCATGCCGGTGTATTCGGCGGCACAAATTTGCCACAGATAATATCCTGCCGCATGGGTGACGCCACTTGCCCCGCTGCACTGCCGCTGGCGACGGGTGATTGTCATAACCAGTGGTTTATCAATATTGACCAGCCTATCTTTGGTGGTGAAAGCGTTATTCCACCCGGGTATACCTGCATATTGAACCACCAGGCAAATACGGATGTGCTGGTGGTGCGTTATGCGGATTCAAATCCAGTGGCTACGGCGAGCCTGGTGTCAGGCACGGCATATGTACGCAGCAACTATCTCGCCGGCCAGTTGTTTGTGGGGACCGCACAGCCGGTAATACCGGATGATACCGGTACCCTGACAGCAAATCACCAGCTGTATTCACGCGCCTACTACATCAGTAGCTTTACTAACACACCGGGTGATGGCCTGCCGTCATTGCGTCGTGTTGACCTGATTAACGGACCTCAGGTGCAGGACCAGTTGATTCTTCCGGGCGCTACCAACCTGCAGGTCCAGTATGGAGAAGACCTGGATGACGATGGTTCAATCGACCAGTTTGTGAATGCCGATGCGGTAACGGATTTTACCAAGGTATCTGCAGCTCGGCTCTGGGTATTGATTAAAACGGAACGAGAAGAGAAAGGGCTGAACACCGCGCGCACCTTCACCATTGCAGGCAACGTGGTAAACACGCCGAATGATGGCTACCGTCGCCTGCTCGTGAGCAGCGTGGTCAAGATGCGCAACATGGTCAAGGTGGACGAGCAGGCGGCTGCCGGGAGCTAAGACGTGAAATACATAAAACTACACATTAGAAAACAGAAGGGTGCGGTGCTGGTGATGGCGCTGGTGATGCTGACGGTATTGACCCTGATCGGCGTGAGTTCGATGAGCAGCTCCACGCTGGAACTCAAGGTTGCCGGTAACACGCAGCAGCACGATATCGCATTCCAGGCTGCGCAGACTATTATTGATATCGCCGCATCTGAAGATCCGCTGAATACAAACAACTACCAGGTTTTCGTAACTGACCCGGCTAATCCGTTGTTCGAGCAGACCATTAATTATGCATCGGCTGACGGAGAAGCCACCGCGCAGGCTGCGACGTTCTGGGTGGGCTGTAAAAAGAATATCGGCAGCAGCCTGGAAGAAGGCAAGGCGCCGGCATCGAACTTTTTCAATGTCAGGGCAACGGGACAAACAATCACGGGTTCGTCGTCATCAGTACAGATGCAGGGGCTGAGATTTCCGTCAGCAGCCTGTGCAATTGACCTGTAATGGACCTGTTGAAGCAAAAGGTGAACATCATGCGATTACTACTCATATTACCGATAACGATTCTGATGCTTTTCAGTGCACAGGTCAGCGCAGATAACTTATTAAAAGGCAAGCCATTATCAAGAGGCTCGACGGGTACCGAGGAAAAAAAATGGTATTACCCGTATGAAATCGGCGAACTCAGGATCAGGCAGACCAATGACGGCAGCGGCATTATCAAGGATGTGACCTGCAGGGACTGCGATTATCAGTTCGTAAAAATTACCGCTGACACCGAAGTGTTCGTCAACGGCATGAAAGTCAATCTATTGCGCGCGCGTGAACGCGCCGGCCAGGGCGCTTTCATTGAATTTGACAAGGAAACGGCTGAAGTGAAATACATTCGCTGGTCAGAGTAAAAGTAAAACCGGGACCGGCACAGTGACAGGTCAAGAGAAAGAGGTATTAGCGATGGACATTAAATCAAGATTCAGGGCGATGGCGGCGGGCCTGGTATTTGCAGTTTTTGCGGCGACACCGGCCATCGCGGAAGATATCGAGATATATACCACGGCCAACCTGGGCGCGACGGCGATACAGCCGAACGTGTTGTTTATCATGGATAGCTCGGGGAGTATGACAACAACACTGTCTGTGCCGATCGCTTATGACTACACCCAGACCTATGTCGGCTGTTATGACGGCACCAAGCTGTACTATACCGCGGGCGGCGGTATTCCTCCCTGTGGAAGCAAGGACGTTTTTCTGAAGACGGCCAACAAATGTGATGCCTCGGTCAACCTGTATGACAAGGGTGTGGTCATCGATCCACTCGGTCCGCTGGAAAAGCACGGTTTCTACGCTGACCAGCTGGCACAGTTCAACGGCAATAAAAAGATCTGGCAGCCCCTAACGACCAATAATGCAGCACAGCAGGCCTACATGGTCGAGTGTTATACCGACTCGGGTGTGCATGGTGAAACTGGTTCGGCAAGCCCATACATCGTTGACAACGGCCCCTGGACCAGCACCGTGCCTCCCAATCCGTCAGTGCCACACCTGGTATGGGCTAACGGTGATAACAACCTGCAGATCTACGACGGCAACTACCTGAATTACCGTATCGATCCTTCGGTCGGGTCAGGCGATGTATCAAGATTCGACGTAGCCAGGGACGCGGTCGAGGCCATCGTGACATCGAACAACAACATCAACATCGGCCTGATGCAATTTGACGGCTCCAGTTCCCAGGGTGGCTATGAAGGTGGTGCGGTGATGTACCCGGCGCTGGACGTCAAGGCCAGCCGTAATGACTTCAACTCGCGTTTGAAGACCATGGTAGCAAACAGCTGGACACCTCTATCTGAAACCTATTACGAGGCACTGCTGTATTTTGGGGGTAAGGAAATCGTCTATGGTGACCTGGCTACTCCGAGTAACCAGACTGGCACCAAGGAAAACGGAAACCCGAAGTTTTACCAGACGCCAATCACTGCCGAATGCCAGAAAAACTACATCGTTTACCTGACTGACGGAGCACCGACAAGGGATTATATCGACTCAACCAAGCGAGCTGCCTTACCCGGTTTTAATGCAGCTTCATGTAATAATATGGCAGATCCGGGCAACACAAATGATTTCCTCAAGTACAACGAGGATGCGTTCAATTCGTCCAGTTCCAGCATCGACAACTGTCTCGATGAGCTGGCTGGCTGGGCCAAGAACAGCGATGTCGCAGACCGCGGTTTTGCTGCGCACGACGGCAAGCAGACAATTACCACATATACCATCGGTTTCGACTTCTCTGCGAGCCCGAATGATGTCGACCAGGCCGCGCTGCAACTGCTGAAGGACACAGCATCTGCAGGTGGCGGCAAGTTCTACGAGGCCAAGAGCAAGGACAGTCTGCTGGGTGTCTTCAACCAGATTCTTGCCGAAATTCTCGCGGTCAACTCGACGTTCTCGTCGCCGGCAGTATCGGTAAACTCATACAACCGCGCCACCAACCTGGATGACCTGTACTTTTCCCTGTTCAAACCGGCCAATGGCGCGCACTGGGATGGCAACCTGAAGAAATTCAAGCTGGGTACCGTCACCGATGGCAGTGGTAATCGGATTCCGGAAATTCAGGATGCGCTGGGTCTTCCCGCGGTGGATCCGAACACCGGTTTCTTTACCGATGCTGCTGTCAGTTACTGGACGCCGGCGGCTGATGCGCCCGATGGTGGCGAAACCGCGGTTGGTGGTGCGGCCAGCAAGTTAACGCTGTCTCGCAATGCCTATACCTTCACCGGCACCTACAGTGATGCCAACGGTGTTTTGACGCCGAGTACCGGTGATTTAACCGCACCTGCTAATGAGCTCTACTGGTACAACCCCAGCATCACCGATGCCATGCTCGGTGGCGTTGCCGCCAATCCTGACATAACTTACGTCAGCGGAGGTGCGTCCTACACCATTGAATACCCGGCGGGCCTGCTGGCCTGGGCCTACGGCTACGATATGCAGGATGAAGATGGTGACTTCGAGTCAATAGAGGCAAGGCGCATCGTGGGTGATCCGCTGCACGCAGAACCTGCACTGGTTCAGTACGGTGAACTGGGCAATGGCGATCCTGACCTGGTTTCCTATATGGCAACCAATGACGGGTATCTGCACGCGATAGACTCGATAACCGGTAACGAGTATTTTGCTTTCGTGCCGCAGGAGATGCTGTCCAACCTGAACAACATTTTCGAAGACACCGGTGTTAACGGCAAATCCTATGGCCTTGATGGCACCGTAGTACCCTGGATCAAGGATGCCAATCTAGACGGTGACCTCAACGATGCCGGTGACCATGTCTACCTGTACTTCGGTCAGCGCCGTGGCGGCAGTCATATTTACTCGATGGATGTCAGCAACCGCAATAGCCCGAAACTGCGTTGGGTCATTAACGGCGGTACCGGCGACTTTGCTGAAATGGGCCAGTCATGGTCGACACCGAATGTCGAGCGCATCAAGCTGAATGGCGTTACCAAGACGGTACTGATCTTCGGTGGTGGCTATGATACCGGGCAGGACACGGTAACCTTGCGTACAGCCGATGCCGTTGGCCGCAGTGTCTACATTGTTGATGCTGAAACGGGAGCGCTGCTGTGGCGTGCCGGCCCGGATGCAGGCGCTGATCTGAAGCTGACGGATATGAAGTACAGTATTCCGGGTCGTATCAAGCCGGTTGATGTTGACAGTAACGGCTATGTGGACCAGCTTTACTTCGGTGATATGGGTGGCCAGTTGTGGCGCTTCGATATCAAAGAAAGTGATACCACATCGAACCTGTCAACTTTGATTACCGGTGGCCGTATCGCGGACTTTGCGGTTGATAACTCGGTTACCGATACACGCCGCTTCTTTTACCCGCCGGATGTGGCCCTGATTATCGAAAACGGCCAGGCGCCGTACCTGTCAATACTCGCGGCATCGGGTTATCGCGCACACCCGCTGAACCAGACTATACAGGACCGTATGTACATGATGCGCATGGATGACATCTACAATGCGCCGACTGTATATGACACCATCACCGAGGCTGACCTGTACGACACCACCGATAATATTATCGGCGAAGGCTCTGCTGCACAGAAAGGAGCGGCGGTCACCAATCTCGGCACCGCCAAGGGCTGGTTCATATCATTCGAGGAAATGGATGGTTCGTTCATTGGTGAAAAAGCCCTGTCCGAGCCGCTGATTATCGGTGGTATCGGCCTGGTAACAACCTATGTACCGGAAGACCTCGATCCCAATGCGGCATCCTGTATACCCAAGGCGGGTACGGGCATCATCTACTATGTCAACGTGACCGATGGTACACCGACATTCAATATTGCGGGTACCGTCGACAAGACACGCGAGGACCGCAAGGAATACCTGAAACGCGGCGGTATCCCGCCATCACCCTCGGTGATTATTACCGAAGGCGGCACACCGACCCTGTGTATCGGTACTGAATGTGGATCGGCAAACATGAGCCTTAATCTGCAGAAGATGTACTGGTACGAAATCGAACAATAAGCACGTAACTATAAACAGGATACTATTATGAACAACAAAGGTTTCTCTCTGGTAGAGCTGATGGTTGTACTCGCGATCATCGGCGTCCTCAGTGCAATTGCATACCCCAGTTATGACAGCTACATGAAAAAGAGCCGTCGAGCCGATGCAAAAATCGCATTGCAGGCAATGGCTGACAAGCAGGAGCGCTTTTATCTGCAGAACAACACCTACACCGCTAACGCTGCAAATGTGGGTGGTACAGGTACTGAAAAAAACTATTACGTTTTGTCGATCGACTCGGCTGACGTGAATGCATTCGCTTTAACAGCTACAGCAGTCGCCGGCGGCCCACAGGCTACTGACACGACAACGAATAACGGTGACTGCACCGTAATACAACTAACATCAGCCGGCGCCAAGACACCTGATACCTGCTGGTAATAAGGCTTGATAAGCCTGGTACTGTTCACAGTAACCAGGCTTTTCTAATGTGCAATATGGAAACTTCCGTTTTAATAAAATAATCCGCATATTTCATTCCATTTAGCTGTTCCTGTACGGCCGGGTTTTACACAACAACATACCTGAGTATTCTTGTCGCATTCTGCGTCTGTGGTAAGGAAAACTGCCGCTTTACATAAAGTTTACATTTCAAATTAGCCGTTTTCATGTTTGTTTCAGGAAAATTCACTATATTGCGATTAACTGGCAGTTACCAGTGTTGCCGGCAAAACAGAAAAATAAATGAGCAAAAAGATGAAAAATCATACGCATGTCAGCGTTATAAACAATCCATCCTTATCCTGCCATGAAGCAGATCACCGGTTTCAAACATTATTCAATGTCAGGGCGACAGGACTAAAATTTCCGACTGTTGCCTGTGCAATTGGCTAGTAATAGACATGTTGAACTGCAAGGTGAACATCATGCGATTACCATTAATAATATCAATTACGCTTTTTTTGCAGTTCAGTACACAGCTCATCGCCGGCGAAAAAATACTGACAGGTACGCCATTGTCTAAAAGCCATACTGGCAAAGGAGAAAAAAAATGGTATTACCCGTTTGAGATCAGCGAACTCAAGATCAAGCAGACCAATGACGGCAGCGGCATCATCAAGGCAGTGACCTGCGAAGGCTGTGATTATCAGTTCGTAAAAATCACCGCGGAAACCAATGTGTTCGTCAACGGTTTGAAAGTGAATCTGTTGCGTGCGCGCGAACGCGCCGGCCAGCATGCCTACATCGAGTTTGACAGGGATACGGCTGAAGTGAAGTACATCTCCTGGTCAGAATAGAACCGGTGCTGACAGTAATATTTTATATAAAGCGATACTGGTGTTGAGTATGAAATCAGGAATCAGGGCGATAGCGGCAGGCCTGGTGTTTGCGGCGTATGCAATTACACCGGCTATCGCGGAAGACATCGAGATATACACCACCGCCAACCTGGGGGCGACGACGATCCAACCAAACGTGATGTTTGTCATGGATACTTCGAGCAGTATGGGAGCGCAGTTAAGTGTGCCGGTCGCATACGACTATACCCGTACTTATGTTGGCTGTTATGACGCCAGCAAGCTGTACTACACCTCGGGTGGCAGTCTTCCTCCCTGTACAAGCAAGGACGTTTTTTTGAAGTCCTCCAACAGATGCGATGCCTCGTTAAACCTGTATGACAAGGGTGTGATCATTGACCCTGTCGGCCCGCTGGAAAAGCACGGCTTCTACGCCGACCAGATGGCGCAGTACAGCAGCAGTAAAAATATCTGGCAGCCCGTAACAACCAATAATGCGGCACAGCAAGCCTACCTGGTCGAATGCTATACCGACTCGGGCGTGCATGGCGATGCCGGGCCGAGTAATCCTTATATTGCAGATGGAGGCCCCTGGACTGCTGCCGTGCCGGCCAACCCGTCAGTACCGCACCCGGTGTGGGCAAACGGTGATAACAACCTGCAGATATACGATGGCAACTACATGAATTACCGTGTTGACCCTTCGGTCGGCTCGGGTCTGGTAACAAGAATGCAGGTGGCGAAGGATGCGGTCGAGGCCATCGTGACAGCGAACAACAACATCAATATCGGCCTGATGCGCTTTGATGGTTCGATTGGACAGGGTGGCTACGAAGGTGGCGCGGTGATGTACCCGGCGCTGGACGTCAAGGCCAGCCGTAATGATTTCAACTCACGCCTTAAAGTCATGACCGAGGGTGGCCACTCGACGCTGGCAGAAACCTACTACGAGGCATTGCTGTATTTCGGTGGTAAACAGATCGTCTATGGCGACCTGGCGGTACCCAGCAATCAGACCGGTACCAAGGAAAACGGTAATCCCAAGTACTACGAAACCCCGATCACGGCTGAATGCCAGAAAAATTACATCATATACATGACCGATGGGGCGCCGGAACATGATTACCTCGATGCCGGCAAGCGCAGTGCGCTGACCAATTTCGACGCGGGTTCGTGCAATACCGATCCGGACCCGGGTGCTACAACCGATTATATCCAGTTCAACCTGGATGCCTTCAGTTCAGGCGCTTCGTCCCGTGACAACTGTCTGGATGAACTGGCCGCCTGGGCGAAGAACAACGACGTTGCGGAACGCAGCTTTCCTGCACACGACGGCACGCAGACAATCACCACCTATACCATAGGCTTCGACTTTTCTTCCAGCCCGAATACGGTCGACCAGGCTGCGCTACAGATACTGAAAGATACGGCGAGGGCCGGTGGCGGCAAATTCAAGGAAGCAAAAAGCAAGGACAGCCTGCTGGGTGCGTTTAACCAGATTCTTGCTGAAATCCTCGCGGTCAACTCGACGTTTTCGTCACCGGCGGTGTCGGTGAACGCCTATAACCGTGCCACCAACCTGGATGACCTGTATTTTTCGCTGTTCAAGCCTACCGCTGGCGCCCACTGGAGCGGTAACCTGAAAAAGTACAAGCTGGCAATGACCGTGGATGCCCAGGGTAATCAAATGCCTGAAATACAGGATGCGCTGGGCCTGCCTGCGGTGGACCCAAACACCGGTTTCTTTACCGATACGGCTGTCAGCTACTGGACACCTGCGGCCGATGCACCAGATGGTGGCGAAACAGCTATTGGTGGTGCAGCCAGCCAGTTAACGCTGGCACGCAATGCATACACATTTACCGGCAGCTACAGCAATACTAACGGTGTCGCCACGCCGAGTAACGGCGATTTGACAACGGCTGCAAATGCCCTGTTATGGACGAATACCGCTATCACCGATGCGATGCTCGGCGGTGTCGCCGTTAATCCTGATATTACTTATGTCAGCGGTGGTTCATCTTTCGCACTTCCATATAACCAGGCCCTGCTGGCTTGGGCCTACGGTTACGATATTCTGGATGAAGACAGCGACTTCGAGTCGATCGAGGCCAGGCGCGTGATGGGCGATCCGCTGCACGCAGAACCGGCACTGGTGCAATACGGTGAACTTACCAATGGCGATCCCGACCTGGTCGCCTACGTGGCCACCAACGATGGTTATCTGCACGCAGTACGCGCCGATACCGGTGAAGAGAATTTTGCTTTCGTGCCGCAGGAGCTGCTACCCAGGTTGAACTATATCTTTGAAGATGTACCTGTCGCGGGTAAGGTTTACGGCCTGGATGGAACCGTCGTGCCCTGGATCAATGATGCCAACAAGGACAATGACCTGAACGATGCCGGAGATCATGTCTACCTGTACTTCGGCCAGCGCCGTGGCGGCAGTGATATCTTCTCCCTGGATGTGTCTAATCGAAACAGCCCGAGATTGCGCTGGGTTATCAAGGGTGGTACCGGCGATTATGCTGAACTGGGGCAGACCTGGTCGACGCCGAATGTCGAACGCCTCAAGCTGAATGGTGTTACCAAAACGGTGCTGATCTTCGGCGGTGGCTACGACACCGGGCAGGACACGGTAAGCGTGCGTACCGCTGATGCAGTTGGCCGCAGTGTCTACATTGCTGATGCTGAAACGGGAAAACTGCTGTGGCGTGCCGGCCCGGATGCCGGTGCCGACCTGCAACTGACGGATATGAAGTACAGTATTCCGGGGCGCATCAAGCCGGTCGATGTTGACAGTAACGGCTATGTCGACCAGTTGTACTTCGGTGATATGGGCGGCCAGTTGTGGCGCATCGATATCGAAGAAAGCAATACCACGTCGAACCTGAAAACCTTGATCAGCGGCGGCCGTATTGCGGACTTTGCGGTTGATAACTCACCCACCAATACACGCCGTTTCTACTATCCGCCGGATGTCGCCCTGATCGTCGAAAGCGGCCAGACGCCGTATCTTTCGGTTCTTGCGGCATCGGGTTACCGTGCGCACCCACTGGACCCGATTATTCATGACCGCATGTACATGATGCGCATGGCTGACATCTACAACGCGCCGACTGTATATAACACCATAACCGAGGCTGACCTGTTCGATACAACAGATAATATTATCGGTGAAGGTAATGCCACACAGAAAGGAGCGGCGGTCACCAGTCTCGTCAGCGCCGAGGGCTGGTACATATCATTCGAGGAAATGGATGGTTCGTTCATTGGTGAAAAGGCCCTGTCGGAGCCGCTGATTATCAACGGGACAGGCCTGATAACTACCTATGTGCCCGAGGATTTAAATCCGAACTCGAAATCCTGTATACCCAAAGCCGGCACCGGTATTGTCTATTACGTTAATGTGACTGATGGCACCCCGAGATTCAATATTGCAGGTACCGTCGACAAGACACGCGAGGACCGCAAGGAATACCTGCAGCGCGGCGGTATCCCGCCTTCACCTTCGGTCATCATTACCGAAGGCGGTACGCCGACACTGTGTATTGGCACCGAGTGTGGTGCAGTCAAAATGTATCTTGGCCTGCAGAAAATGCACTGGTACGAAGTGGTGCAGTAAGAAGGATTGTTGTTTTAACGCAGAGGACGCGTAGTTTTTTATATTTTATTTAAGAAGTCAGAAATGTAATGAATCTACATGTATGCAAGACTTACACAAATTACTGGTGATATTTATAGATGGTTTGGCAGAATCTCCCATCAGATATTTCATGGCAACAAGCAATAATCTTTCTCTGCGACCTTGGCGTCTTTGCGCCTTGGCGTTGAAATTAAATGTTGACTGTATGGAAAGCATCGAAGCAAAAATCACCTTAGTTCCCGGGGTAGGTGGAAACTGACATTCTCAGTATTACCGCCGTTCTGAATTACGCTGGCGCCGTATAGTTTCTCGAGTTTTGCGGTCACTTCCTGTACCAGGACTTCAGGAGCGGAGGCGCCGGCAGTCACACCGATCGCACTCGCTGCGTCCAGCCATTCGGTTTTGATGTCTGCTGCACCATCGATAAGGTAAGCATCCACACCCTGCTTTTCCGCCAGTTCGCGCAGGCGGTTGGAGTTGGAGCTGTTGGTTGAGCCCAGTACCAGTAAAACATCGACATGTTTCGCCAGTTCTCGTACGGCATCCTGCCTGCTCTGGGTCGCATAGCAGATGTCGTCTTTGCGCGGGCCCTTGATATCCGGGAACTTCTCACGCAGCCTGTCAATCATCAGTCTGGTGTCATCGACAGAGAGCGTGGTTTGCGTGACATAGGCCAGGCTTTGCGGATTGCTGACCTCGAGCTGTTCGATGTCGTCAAGCGTCTCTACCAGGTAGATGTTGCCGCCCTGGTGCGGGTCATACTGACCAAGTGTACCTTCAACTTCTGGATGACCGGCATGACCGATGAGAATGACTTCTTCAGCGGCTTTTGCATGACGTGCCACTTCGAGGTGAACCTTGGTTACCAGCGGGCAGGTGGCGTCAAACACTTTTAGCTGCCTTTGTTCTGCATCTTCGCGCACCTGTTGGGAAACGCCGTGTGCGCTGAAAATGACAGTAGCCCCATCAGGTATTTCGTCGAGTTCTTCGACGAAGATTGCGCCTTTTTGTGCAAGATCATCGACCACGAAACGGTTGTGCACAACTTCATGGCGCACATAAACAGGGGCGCCGAAAATCTGCAGTGCACGTTCGACAATATCGATGGCGCGATCGACACCGGCACAGAAGCCGCGTGGATTGGCAAGGTAGATATTGATCGTCACTGGTCGCCTATTTTTGCGTGGGCGTTATTGATATCGAGTATTTCGACGGTGAATACCAGTGGCTGACCCGCCAGCGGATGATTGAAATCGACTTCCGCACTGTCAGACTTAACAGCAAGCACAGTGCCGAGGATATCTTCCCCGCCGGGCGTTTCAAATTCAAACACCAGCCCGCTCTCCGGTTTGAGGTCATCTGGAAAATCGGACACTGGCACCATGTGAATATTGTCTTCATCCCTCAGCCCGAAGCCCTGTTCCGGTGTCAGCGTGAGCGTCTGCCGGTCACCTGTATGAAGACCATAAAGCGCAAGCTCCATGCCCTCGGTCAATACACCGGTGCCCATGCCGACTTCTACAGGCTCGTCATCGAAGCTGCTTTCAATTTCAGTTCCATTGGTCAGCGTTATGCTGTAGTGCATAAGCAGCAGACTGTGCATTTCGATTTTTTCTTTCATACGAGCCTTTTTAATTCGCTTCCGCGTACAGGAACATATCGATTATCAGCAGGGTGGCGCCAACCGAGATGGCCGAATCAGCGATATTGAAAGCAGGCCAGTGCCAGTATTGATAATACACGTCAATGAAATCGATAACATAGCCATACAGGCTGCGGTCAATCAGGTTGCCGAGCGCGCCGCCGAGTACCAGGGTGAGGCCCCATCTGAGGAGTTTCCTGTTTTTGTCCGCCTGGTGCAGCCAGTAAACAAGTGCAACGCTGACAAGCATGGATATTGCCATCAGTACCCAGCGCTGCCAGCCACCGGCATTACTGAGAATGCTGAATGCCGCCCCCTTGTTGTAGCACAGCGTCATATTCAGGTTCGGTATGACTTCGAGCGGAACACGCAGGTCGAGGTTGCTGTCAGCAATGTATTTTGTGATCTGGTCGAGTACAACAACCAGGCCGCTTATCCATAACCATTTCATAGTCTACTCAGGCGCACGGATATCCAGCCATGTTCGCTTTGCTTTTATGCATAACGCCTGGCCTCACCATCGCCGGCCACGTTCTCAACGCAGCGTCCGCATAATTCGGGGTGTTGCCGGTGTTTGCCAACATCGGCGCGATGGTGCCAGCAGCGCACACATTTTTCATGCGCGGAGGCTTCTGCCATGATATGGAAGGTATTGCCGTCGGCCAGTCTGGCTTCAATGGCTGAATCCTGTTTTTCATCCGGTGAACCAAGCCGTGCTTC